>Ga0073934_10000110_pt1 | contig 243872 bp, 201 predicted proteins | sample LarsenN4metaG_FD_76834 | JGI IMG/M metagenome (GOLD analysis project Ga0073934, IMG submission 76834) | Hot spring sediment bacterial and archeal communities from British Columbia, Canada, to study Microbial Dark Matter (Phase II) - Larsen... ... | reverse complement strand
AGTCCGCCAGTTGTGCAGCGGCGCAGTGAAGAAACGTCGTACAGCGCGCCGGAAGTGCCATCCATCCCGCCCGTGCTAGAGGATCGCCCACGTGCGGTGAGTGCGCCGCCCAGTCCGCCAGTTGTGCAGCGGCAAGCAGACTACACGCCGCCCTATACGCCGCTCGTCCAACCCCACGCAGATGGCACACTGCCGGATTCGCCGCCCATTCAGCGTCGGGTAGATTTTACGCCGCCGTCCGCTTCCCCCTATGCGTCCAAGCAGCAACCGTCATCTGCGCCGCCGATTCAGCATTTTTCAGCGCCGCCGCCGTCACCCAGTGATTCGTCATCTACGCCTGTGGATACTGCGACGGAATCTCCGACGCATCCACAGCATGAAATGGATTTGTTTGAAGCCTTGTTGAGCAGTGGCGCGCTTAAACCGCCAACGATTTCCAACCCGCAAGATAATGTTGTGCGCCGCCGCCGCGCGCCCGTGCCTAACCCATTGGATGTGCAGCGGGCAGCAGCAAAACATGTACAGCCCTTCGTTCCGGCGGGTTCACCGCCCCAAGAACGACTTCCCATCATCGAAGAATTCGATGCACGATTCTCCCCGCATGCACGGGAAATTCCACCACCATCGACTCCTCCACCTGTTCAACGTCAGCCGCAGCGAGCGACCCAAGCATCGCCGCCTCAGCCCGCGTCTGCTCGCACGATTGAAACCTTGAAAGATTCAAACCGTGATCAGCCCGCCCCGAATGTGCCAGTTCAGCAGGCAGCGCCTCCCGCCAAGACGATGATCCAGCGAGAGGATATACCGACTCGCCCCTTAACCAACGATGATCACGCGCAGGGGGGCGTGGATGTCGATGAATTGGCACATGATGTCTTTCGCCGCTTAAAACATCGGCTGCGTGTTGACCGTGAACGGCGAGATCGTAAATAGAAGTGCCAACAAGCTGTTGAGGATGAACGTGAGATGACACTCAATTTGACGCGCGGCGGACTACAGCCCGCGAAAATCATCAACCTAAAGACGAATCAAGAAGTCAAGTTCATGTTCAACCCGTATGAATATACGTTGAGCAAACAAAACACGTGGGAAAAGAAGCCCGTCACCGGGCAAAACCTGCCACAAGTCGTATTCCAGCAGGGCGGCGCGCAAACCTTGAGCCTCACCCTCCACTTCGACACACTTGCTGAAGGCAACGACGTGCGCTATTACACCGATCCTCTGTGGAAAATGATGATGATCGATACCAGCAGTGTGAACGCTAAAAGTGGGAAAGCGGCACCGCCGCCTGTCGCTTTTTCGTGGGGCGCGCTGTATTTCAAGGCGATCATCACCAGCATGTCGCAAAAATTTACGCTGTTCGATCCCACTGGTGTACCGCTGCGATGCACAGTCGATATATCGCTCGAACAATATCTTGAAGTCGATGAACCCGCGCCACAGTTGACGAACACCGAAGCGGTTGAACAGCAGCCGCGCACAGTGACAGTCACGGAAGGTGAACGCATCGACAATATGTCGGCGCAGGGCACGGGCGATTCTTCCAATTACCGCGCGGTTGCGGAAAAGAATAATGTCGATAATCCGCAGAAGCTCAAGCCCGGTCAAACGTTGAAGATGCCGTAAGGAAGAATCAAATGCCTAGTTCCAACGGCACAACGCCAAAAGTCACCCATGTGTCCATCAAAGTAGCTGGTTCAAATCTCAACGAAGCGACGATGGACAAACTGCTTGAAGTAGAAGTGGATACCACACTTTATACGCCGAGCATGTTTCTCTTGCGTTTTCATGATGATGCACTCGATATGGTCGACAGCAGTACGTTTGATTTGGGCAAAGAAGTCATCATCGAATTTCCTGATGCAAATGATACATACGTTCCGGTCATCAAAGGCGAAATTACCTCTATTGAGCCGGAATACACCAGCAGTTGGACGAGTGTGTACGCGGTGCGCGGCTACGATTACAGCCACCGCCTTACGCGGGATGTGAAATCGGAGACATTTCTGCAAGTCAGTGCGTCCGATATTGTCACCCGCGTTGTGCAAGCCGCTTCCGCTGGAAAACTACAGGCGCAAGTTCAATCCTCATCACAAATTTATGAATACTTCATCCGCAGTAACGAAACCGCGCTCGAATTAATTCACCGTTTAGCAAGGCGAATCGGCTATGAAGTCGTCATTGCGGGGACAACGCTCCATTTCCGAAAACCGCAGCTTAGTTCGACAACAATAACGTTGGAATGGGGAAAAACACTTCGCAGTTTTCAGCCCCGGCTTTCCGGCACAGGACAAGTGAGCGAAGTGACTGTGCGCGGCTGGGATATGAAACAGAAGCGTGAAATCGTTGGTCAGGCGACTTCTAGCGCCACTCATCCATCAACCGGATACGGCAAATCGGGTATGCAAGCCAGTTCGACATTTGGCACGGCAAAAATGCTTGAAGTCAACACCCCAGTTGCCAACCAATCGGAAGCCGATGCGCTCGCATTGTCGATTCTCAATACCATCAACAGCGGTTTTCTGGAAGCGGAAGGCACATGCTTTGGCAGCCCCAATATAGTGGCGGGGACAAAACTTACCCTTTCCAACTTGGGCACGAAGTTTAATGGCACCTATGTCGTTACCGCCGCCGCGCATCGCTATTCTCCAGAAGGCGGCTACGACACCAGCTTCACCGTCGAAGGTGAACAGCACCGCTTGATCGCGGACTTGGTCAGCGATTCGCAGCGTGCCGCCCATTCCATCGACAGCGCGGGATTCGCGGCGGTCATCGGTGTGGTCACGAACAACAAAGACCCAGATAGCTTGGGGCGAGTTAAAGTCAAGTTCCCGTGGATGGGCGATAACATCGAAAGTGGATGGGCGCGCGTAGCAACTGTCGGCGGCGGATCATCGCGGGGGTTATACTGGCTGCCGGAAATCAACGACGAAGTACTTGTCGTGTTTGAACAGGGGGATATGAATCATCCTTATGTGGTTGGCGGGCTGTACAACGGAACCGATAAACCACCGCTGGCTTCAGCTTCGGATGCCGTTAAAGACGGTGCGGGTGTATTTACACGGGTGCTCAAAACCAAGAAACATACCATCACATTAGTCGAAGACAGCGCCGATGAAAAAATCGAGATTAAGGATGCGGCGGGCGATACCATCATTCGGATGACAAGTAAGCCAAGCCCTTCTAAAATCGAGATCATTGCCACAGGGGATGTAAAAGTCGATGCGGCGAATGTGACGGTCAACGGCAGTACCAAAGTCGATGTGAAAGCGCCCAATATCAATGTTGAAGCGACAACCACCCTTGTGCTAAAGGGCGGCACGGTCAAGATCAATTAGCAGAAGGAAGGCGTACATGGCTGCATCGGTAACAGGACTAGGCTTGGCATTTCCTCCACGCTTAAATGACCGTGACCGGATGGCGATGGTGGAAGATGATGCCAAAATTCGCCAGTCAATTTACATCATTATCAACACGGTGCCGGGGGAACGTGTTATGCGACCCGATTTTGGCTGTCGGATTCACGAACTCATCTTTGATCCTGCCAATGAACAAACCGCGTCTACTGCTGAACGGTATGTGAGGGAAGCCCTTCAGCGATGGGAACCGCGCATCAACATTATCAATGTTCATGTCACACCGGGCGGAGCCCAACGCGCCGAACTCATGATCAACATTGAGTACCAAATCAAAGAACAAGTGGATCGTCGCAGTTTGATTTATCCATATTATTTGCTGCCTGCCGAATAGCCGAGCATCTTGCGTTTGATGTCCGCGTTTATGCAAAAGTTTCTGTAAAGAAAGTGTCCTTGTATGCCGCTGCCCGCTCCAAGCCTTGATGACCGTTCGTTTAACGACTTAGCCGCCGAAGCGCGTCGTCGCATCGGCATGTATGTGCCAGAATGGACGGATCATAACCTCAGCGATCCCGGTATCACGCTGCTGGAATTGTTCGCCTACATGACGGATATTGTCCTCTATCGCCTTAACCGCGTACCGGATAAACACTATATCAAGTTTATGGAATTGATCGGCATCAAGTTACGCGAAAGCGAACCGGCTCGCGCGCCGATCACCTTCTGGTTGAGCGCCCCGCAAACGACGGTCATGACCATTCCGGGGGGCACAGAAGTCAGTACTGTACGCTCGGAAACCGATCCGGGCATCGTGTTTACAACAGATGCGCCCGCTGAAATTCTCGTCCCCCAGTTAAATTATGTCCTCACCAGCGCGGGCGGCATTGAAGGTCGGCAGTTTTCCGTGATTGACGTGGGACGCTTGGTCGATGGCGCGCGCGGCTTCAATGCGTTTTCTTCTGACCCCCCCGCGCAAGACGATGCTTTCTATCTCGGTTTTGAGCAGGACTTGAGCCGGCATATTCTCGGCGTGCATTTGGATGTGGATACCGCTGAAGGCGCGGGTGTCGATCCTCGCAATCCCCCGTATATCTGGGAAACTTTAAGCGCGGGGGATTCGCAAAACTGGACGCGCATCGAAGTCGATTTCGATTCGACTTTGGGCATGAATGTGACTGGGTTAATCCGTCTGCATTTGCCCGTGATGCGCCGCGCTGTTCGCAGCGAAATCTCCGCGTTTTGGGTGCGCTGCCGCCTTGATTTGCGTGAAGGCGTGCAGAATTATCGTGTCAGCCCGCAAATTGATAAACTCGAAGTATCGTCATGGGGAATTACAACCGACGCGACGAATGCGCGCCGCGCTGACATGGAACTGTTAGGACGCTCGGATGGTTCGCCGGGGCAGACGTTCTATCTCGATAACACGCCGATTGTCCCGCGTGGACCGGGTGAATATTTGATCGTGCGCTTAGAAGATGGACGCGAAGAACGCTGGACGGAAGTGAGCGATTTTGCCACTTCCACACCGAATGACCGGCATTACACGCTCGACAGCCAGTTGGGTGAAATTCGCTTTGCCCCCGCGCTGCGGCATCGTGACGGGCATATCCACGTTTACGGGATGATTCCCCCACAGGGCGCAGCGATTTTCATGCGCTCGTATCGATCTGGCGGGGGGGTGACGGGCAATGTCGCTAAGTACACGATCAACGTCCTGAAGAACTCGATTCCATATGTCGAACGTGTCACCAACCGCGAACCCGCACGCGGAGGTTTGAATGCCGAGGACCTTGAAACCGCCAAGATGCGTGTTCCCGGCCATTTGCGCTCACTAGGACGTGCTGTTACGCCGCAGGACTTTGAATATCTCGCCCACGAAGCCGCCCCCGGCGAAATCGCGCGTGTTCACTGCTTGCAGCCCGCTATGACCACGCGCGGCGAAATTAATCTCATGGTGATTCCCGCTGTGCCGCGTATGCAAGGGTATTTGTCACCGGAAAGCCTCAATCTCTCGCCGGATGTACGTGACCGCATCGTGGCATATCTCGATGAGCGCCGTTTGATCAGCACGCAGTTGAATGTTGTGCAGCCCGCGTATCAGTGGGTGGAAACGGAAGTGCGTTTTCGGCATATCCCGGTCTATGATGGCGATACGGTCAGCCGTGCCGTCGAAGCCGCCCTGTTCGATTTTTTGAATCCGTTGATTGGCGGCACAGATGGCAAAGGCTGGCCCTTCGGACGTGATTTGTTCGTTGCCGATTTGATGGCAGTGCTGCTGCGTGTCCCCGGTGTAGAATATATTCGTTCGGTCAAGCTGTATCCGGTAAGTTACAATCGTGGGCAGTTCACCCGTGCCAGCGAAGCTGTCAACGAGATTTCCGTCGTGCAGCATGGCGTGATTGTGTCTTACAAGCATGATGTGCGGATTGATTAAATGAGTAGCCCTGATCCACGTCCGAAAGCGCAGTTTCACATCACCGGACCCGGCACGTTTGAACCGCGCGATGCCTTGATTGAACCCTCTGCTGATGGGTTCCTCATGGGGCGTGCCGCCGATAACGATCTCTCGCTGCCTAACAGCCAGATCAGCCGCCAACATGCGCGTATTTTTTGGCAGGAAGGCGCTTTCTATCTCGAAGATTTGAACAGCAGCAACGGCGCATGGATCAATGACAGCCGAGTGCGTCCCCGCACCCCGACTCCCCTTCGCCCCGGTGATGTAATTCGCCTCGGTCCGTTTACGCTCACGTTTATTCGCATGGTCACGCCGCCGCTGCCGCTTCCGCTTGATCCTGCTGCGCGCCGCGCCGCGCCAGAACTCGAACCAACTCCGCCGGATGAACCGAAAAGCGCGTTGGCGGATGCGGTTGGCGATAACGCGCTTGCGGGAGGGGATGCGGCTGAACGCGCCGCGCTCACACAGCAGATCGATGCCGCATCCACGCCAAAGCCGACAACAGAGGGTGACGGTTATGAAACCGATGCCGGCGATAAGTCCCCGCGCCGCAGTAAGTCATCACGCCGCAGCGCGCCACAGCCGGATGCACCCGCGCCAGATATTTCGGGTAATTTGCAGCCGCCAACTTATGAATCCGCCCCAATTGTATCGTCAATCCCAGATATTCCACCCGGTACGTTCAATGGCGGATCGGGGCTTGGCGCGGGCAAATCAAGTACAACGGCGCGTGGCGATGAATATCCGCCCGGCGTACCACGTCAGCGTTCGACATGGCTGAATTATCTCCCCGCTATCTACTCCGACGATGAATTTATCGGGCGTTACCTGCTCATTTGTGAAAGCATTTTCGCGCCGATTGTCTGGAATATCGACAACTTTGATCTCTATCTCACGCCCGATATTGCCCCGCCCGCGTGGCTTCAATGGATGGCAAGCTGGTTTGACCTGTTGATCATTCCCGATCTTCCCATAGAACGCCAGCGCGCGATTTTGAGTCAAATTGGGTGGCTGTTTCTCCGTCGCGGCACAAAAATTGGCTTGGAACGCCTGCTGGAATTGTATTTTGGCGTGCGTCCAGAGATCATCGAAAATCGTAATGAACCGTGCCATTTCGTGGTAAGATTAGCATTGAGCAAAAGTGAAACCCGCTTCGAGCGCGAAGTCGCCGAACGGCTAATCGCTTCGCAAAAACCAGCGTTCGCGTCGCATACGCTGGAAATTTCCTGAACAAAACATTTCTTTGAGGTGCAGCATGACGGACTTTTCCAATAGTGAACTCCGAGCGCGCTCTGCCCGTCGCAAGCCAGTGAAACCTGCCGACGACAGCGCCCACGCCGATCCGCATCCCGTTCATGCCCTGCAAAACAGCGTGGGCAATCGCGCCGTCCAACGTATGTTGAAACCGAGTCTCAACACAACCACGCGTGTGCAAACCAAGCTGCATGTTGGCGCTGCCAACGATGCGTATGAATCGGAAGCGGATACTGTCGCCAAGCAGGTTGTCAGCCAAATCAACGCGCCTGTACAGCGTGCCGCAGACGAAGACGAAATGAGCATGAAGCGCATCCAGCGTGCCCCAGATGAAGACGAACTTGCTGCCAAACGCATCCAGCGTGCCGCAGACGAAGACGAAATGAGCATGAAGCGCATCCAGCGTGCCGCAGATGAAGACGAACTCGCTGCCAAACGTATCCAGCGCGCCCCTGAAGAAGAAGATATGGTCGCCGCCAAGCGCATCCAGCGCGCGGAAGAAGACGAACTCGCCGCTAAGCGCAGTGATATTGCCCGCAGCGATTTGAGCAGCCCTGACGGCGGTGCTGTCGATATGATGGGCGCGTTCGATGTGGGCGGTGACACAGAACATCAGATCAACAGCATGAAGGGCAGTGGCGAACCGCTCCCGCCAGATTTGAGCCGCAAGATGGGCGATGCAATGGGCGCGGATTTCAGCGGCGTGAAAATCCACACTGGCGATCAATCGCAGCAGTTGAATCAGCAGCTTTCCGCTCAAGCATTCACGCACGGACAGGATATTTTCTTCCAATCCGGAAAGTACGATCCGTCGAGTACTCAAGGTCAAGAACTGCTCGCGCATGAGCTAACGCACGTGGTTCAGCAAAGCGGAAACGCTGTTCGCAAAGAAGAAAAACCGTAACTTTTACAGCTCGTAGATGCGCGAATCGCTGAACGGTTCGCGCCGCCATTGAAATATCGGATTCCATACCATGCCAGATCGCGGTCTTGTTGGCAGAACATTTCAGAATTACCGCATGGATCGCTTTGTCGGTCAGGGCGGAATGGCTTCCGTATATCAAGCGACAGATTTGCGCTTGCAGCGTCCTGTCGCCATCAAAGTTATGCACCCGCAGTATGCAGGGCAGGATTTGTTTCGCGGGCGTTTTATGCAAGAAGCCCGTGCGATTGCCGCGCTGGATCATCCCAACATTGTGCGTGTTCTCTCGTTCGACACCATCGAAGGTGAACTTTTCATCATCATGGAGTTGATCACCGGGGGAAGCCTGCGTGATTACATCAAACGTTATCAGGAAAGTGGGCAGTTCATCCCTTTCGAGGACGTAATCAGCCTCACCAGCCAGATGGCGGATGCGCTCTATTACGCCCATCAAATGGGCTTGATCCACCGCGATATTAAGCCTGACAATGTGGTGCTGCGTGTGCAGGATGCCACTTCCGAAAATGGCGGCAGCAGTGATCTTTCCTCTCCAACGGCGAAAGTCAAAGTCAACTATCAACCCGTCTTGACTGACTTTGGGTTAGCGACTCTTGCCGAAAGCGGCGACATTTACGCCACCGACCAGCCGATTGGCACATATCCGTATATGTCGCCGGAACAGTGTCTCGCGGAGCGCGTCGATACCCGCAGCGATATTTACGGCTTAGGCGTGATGCTGTATGAACTCACCACGCTGCGCTTGCCCTATGCCCCACGTTCGATTGCTGAAGCGGTGCGGATGCACACCCGCGAACCGATCCCAAAACCGTCGGATTATCGCCCCGGGTTGCCTGCGCCCATTGAGCGCATCATACTGAAATGCTTGCAGAAAAATCCGAATGACCGCTTCCAAAATGCGGCGGAAGTCGCCCGCGTGCTGCGCGATTCACTCGCGCTGATTTCTGCCGCGCCCGCGTCGAGCGCCAAGCCCATGCCCGGCGCAGTGCCAACAGGCGATGCTGCTGATCCGCTCTCGATTACGGACATTGACGCGCTTTCCACCGAAGTCATGTCGCTTTACGAAGCGCCCGAACAACCGCCGTATTACACGCCGCCGCCCGTTTCGCCAGAAGAAGTTGGCTTTGATCGCTTGATTATCTACAACGAAGCCGAGCCGACAGTCACGATCACGCTCAACAAGAACCTGTTCACCATTGGGCGCGACTCTAACCGTGATGTGCGCTTGGGGGGACGTAGAGTTTCTCGCCGTCATGCGCGCATCGAACGCGGTTTCGATGGCAAATACCGAGTGGTCGATTTAGGATCGACCAACGGCACATTCTTGGGTGATGCCCAATTGATCCCCAATATCGCTGAAGTTTGGGATCAAAATGTGCTGGTGCGCCTTGCCGATTACTGGATGCGAATCGAACCCGCGCAGCCGGAAACCGACAAGCGCCCCGCTGGCGGGATGACCGAACTCGAACGCCCGCTCGGCAGCTTGCACGTATCGAATGTGCCGGGGCGCAGCGGTGGCGCAGCGGTGATACCCTCTGTTCCGCCGCAGGAACGCGACCGCATCGGCGTGTCGTTAAGCGCCACACTGGTCAAAGTCGCGCCCGGTTCACGGGTGACACTCGCGCTCGAAATCACCAATCAAACTAAGCTGGTCGATCACTTCACCGTGTCTGTCTATGGCATTCCGGCGGAATGGTACACCCCGCCCGATCAAGCCTTGTATCTGCTTCCCGGCAACCGCGATACCGCCTCGGTTGAATTTCACCCCCCCTTGAACAGCGACAGCACCGCTGGTCAGCACGCTTTTGAAATTCGTGTATCCACCCGCGCACAGGCGATTGTTTCACCTGCTGTGCAAGGCGCGTTGGAGATCAGCCCGTTCTATGACTTCTTGATGGATATGTCGCCGCTGCAAATTCGGCGGCGTGCGATGGTCGAAGTTTCTATTACCAATACAGGCAACATCGCCACCACGTATAACATCACCGCCCGTGACCGGGGCAAAAACCTTGAAATCACCTCCAGCGGCAAGCAGTTTACCGTCATGCCCGGACGCTCCGAAATTGTCGATCTCAAGGTGCGGGCGAAAAATCGCCAGCTTATTGGTAACACGCGCAATGTGACCTACGAAGTCATTGTTGAACCCCGTGAGGTCAAAGGTAGTAAGTCCATGACGGGGGAAGTTGCCATTCCGCCGTATATCCCCATTATGCTGCTTACCGCTCTGATCTTGATCGTCGCCATGTGTGGGATCATTTCCGCCCTGCTCGTGCCGCCCGCTTTGAGCTTGATCCACGCCAATCAAACATCTGTCGCGCAAGCCTTTGAAACCGCGACAGCGACCCAATGGACACCTACGCCTTCGGTTACACCCACAGCGACACAAACGCCGCTGCCGACGGAAACCCCAACTCCTCAGCCGACACCTACGCCGTTCCCCACGCTGTTTGGCAGCAACGGCGATATTTGCCCCGGTTCGCCGCCTTCTCGCTTACAGATCGGGCTGCAAGCTCGCGTGACCGCCCAAGGGCTGCCTAATCGCTTGCGCGCTGAGCCGAGCCTAGAGGGGGAAATCCTCGACCTGCTGCAAAACCTCACGCCGTTCATCGTCATCGGCGGACCAACCTGTGATACCACCAATTTCATCCGCTGGTGGCAGGTGAACGCGAACGGCAAAGTCGGCTGGACAGCCGAAGGCGTGGTTCCAGAATACTACCTTGAACCCATCAACGGCGGGGACAGCGGGAACGCCTTCCCCAACCCCGACGGATAAACATTCTCGCAAGCACACCCATTTCTAAGGGCGACAGAATGCTCTTTTGCCAATACTCGTTTGTAAGGTGGGGGCAGACCCCCACCGTGTTTGAGCAACGAGGCAAGATGGTAGGATAGCGTGGAGTCTGTTTTTGACGTTGCACCACGTTTTTGAAAAATTGCATTATGCCTCTCGCCAACAAACCGTCGCATCACTGCGGATTACCCTAACGGCGCGTCCGCCGTGAACTTTAGGTCTTTCATGCTCCCCATTTTCACTTATCACGCGATTGGTGAACATCCGTCGCCTGTGTCCACGCCCGTAAGCGTGTTCGAGCAGCACCTCAACGCGCTGGCAAAGGCAGGGTACAGCGCGGTCACAGTTGCAGATGCACTCGCATTTTTGCGCGGGGAAAAAATCCCCGCAAGCAAGCCAATTCTGATCACATTCGACGATGGCTACGAGAGCGTGTATACCCGCGCGTGGGATCGCTTGCGCGATTACGGTTTTACGGCGACGATTTTCTTGATCACGGATCGTGTGGGCGGGGACAACCGCTGGTTGGGACAGCACGAGAGCATTCCCCCATCGCCGCTCCTCACATGGACGCAGATCGAACACATGGCGGCGCAAGGCGCGGATTTCGCCGCCCACACGCGGACACATCCTCCGCTAACCCTTCTTTCGCCGGCGCGCGCTGAATCTGAAATTGTGGAATCGGCGTATACTGTCCGTGAGCGTACCGGATGCGATGCCTGCCTGTTTTGTTATCCTTACGGCGCGGCGGATGCGACGATCCGCGCCATTGCCGCCCAACATTTTGATGGGGCGGTTGGCACGCGCTTAGGCACCGCATCGCGCCGCGATGATCCCTTTATGCTTCCCCGCCTCGACTCCTATTATTTATCCCCTCCGATTCTCGCCCATCTCGAATTCCCTACCACTCAGGTATACTGGAACGTGCGCGATCTGCTGCGGCGTGTCAAACGCCTTATACAGCCAGATTTCGACGCATCTCTGCCGTACAATAGGTAAAGTAAAGAAAACGGAAAAAGTTCCGCCCCTGCTAAACCATTCTTCGAGATTTCAGCCGATGATCTTGATTTGTCCACGCTGTAAAGCGGATGTTCGCCTTGAGTCAACTGCGTATGTGTGCGAAGCGTGCGCGGCGACCTACCCGATCATCGCTGGAATCCCTGATTTTCGTGTCTATCCCGATCCATATATCGATCTGGAATCTGACCGCGCTAAGGGACAGCGATTAGCCGATGATGCCGCGCGCATGGGACTCGATTTCGCGGGATTAGTGCGCCGCTATTACGCCATCACACCGGAAGTCACACCCGACCAAGCCGAACGCTTCACCGCGCATCATCTCGCTGGATTGCGGCGCGGCGACGGCATAATCGCCCGCTTGGACGCATACGGCTTGCTCGTTGGCGAAACCACGCTCGATCTCGGCTGTGGGACGGGTGGATTTCTCGCCGCGCTCGCTCAGCGTGGACATGCCGTCGTCGGGGTCGATATTGCGTTTCGCTGGTTAATTGTGGCGCAAGCGCGGCTGCATGAACTTGGACTCGAAAACCGTGTCACATTGGTATGTGCATGTGCCGATCATCTGCCGTTCAAAGACGAATCGTTCGCGCTCGTCACAGCAGAAAACTTGCTCGAACATGCGGCGAATGCTGCCGCCGTGATCGACGAAGCGGCGCGTGTGCTTTCTATCGGCGGGGGATTTATGGGGCGCACGGTCAACCGTTTTGCGCCGGGACCCGAACCGCATGTCAATCTGTGGGGAATCGGGCTGCTGCCGCGTCGGATGCAGCGCAGGGTAGTCGAACGGATAAAGGGTGTACCGTACCACATTTCCCTGTTATCGTGGTTTGAGGTAAGATCAATACTGCGCCGTAGCCCCACTGCCGCCAATTGGCAAGTGACCCTTCCGCGCTTGATGCCGGACGATATTGCCCATCAATCCGCCGTTTTACGGTGGTTGTTCACGCTGTATGCTTCATTGGCGCGGATAGCTTTGCTGCGTCCGCTGATTACATTTTTCGCGCCTTATCTCGACATTGTAGGATGGCATAGACGAGAACGCTATGGCTCTTGATAAACGACAGCTTCCAGCGGATCCGATAAGCACTGCTGTATCGCCAATTGCTGATCAAACACCGGATGAACAACCAACCGCGGATCATCCACATGCGAACACACGGCGCATGTCGCGCAATTTCATCGCGCTCATCGTCGGGCAGGTGATCGCCAAAGGCTTGGCGGTCATCAGCAACGTGTATTTGGCGCGTGTTTTGGGCGCGGAATACTTCGGCGTGGTCACGTTCGCTATGACCATCCTCACCTATCCCGAATTGATCGTAAACGCCGGGTTCTCTCGTTTGGGACCGCGTGAAGTCGTGCGCGATCCCAAGCCAGAAAGTGTGCGCCGCTTGGTGCGCGCCGTGATCACGATTCGTTTGGCGCTCTCGTTCGTCGCTTTTGCGGTAATGGCGCTGGTCGTGGTGCTGCTCCCCGAAACCAGCGATATTGGCAAACGCACCATCATTCTCTACGGCATCTATTTCTTCTTCGTCGTTATTGACTTGAGCTGGGTATTTTTGGGCAACGAAGCCATGCACTTCGTCAGCCTAGCGGAAATCGTCATGCAGCTTGTGACCGTGATTGGCACACTCGTCTTGATCCGCCAGCCGGAAGATTTGCCGCTTGTCGCCATTATCTATCTCAGCGCGCAGTTGAGCAGCATTGGCATGTTGTTTATGTTGTATGTGCGCCGTTATGGAATGCCGGGTATTGGAACGCCCAAAGCGATATGGCAGCCATTGGCGAAAGCCGCGCTTCCGCTGGCGATCACGCGCAGCATGGCGACGGTCAACCTCAATTTCGACTCGCTGCTCGTCGGCTTGGTGATGAGTAGTTATGCCACCGGGCAGTATGGGGCGGCGTACCGGTTTATCTGGGTCCCCAGCATCTTAATCGTTATGTATTTCAACGCGGTGACACCTGCTTTTGATCGCGCGCATCTCACCGGACTCCAAAGCATCCAAGCCCTGCTTGACCGTTCAGTGCGCCTTACCGGCGCGGTGGGCTTGGGAATTGCGGTGGCGGGGACGATACTCGCGCCCGAAGTGTTCAATTTGGTATTCGGTGCGGAATATCACGATGCGGTGCTGCCCTTCCAAATCTTGATTTGGGCGACGGCGCTTTTGTTCGTCAATCGTAATTTTCGCACACTCTTGATCTCGTTCGACAAGCAGCACGCCAATCTACGATTGACTTTCTTATCAGCAGGCACGAATATCTTGCTCAATCTGGTGCTCATTCCCCGCTACGGGCTTCCCGGTGCCGCGTTCGCTACCGTCGCCGCCGAATCGATCAACCTTGTGTTGAGCTATCTTTACGTGCATGAGCTTGTTGGGCATGTCCCATTGGGTCGGCATTTGCCCAAATTAGGCGCGGCGGGGGTGATCTTGGCGAGCGTGTTGTTCACGCTGTTGAATCAACCGTTGATCACACAGATTGTTGTAGGTGTGGTGGTCTATGCCGGGTGCGTGCTGGTCTTGCGGATCGTGCCGCTGGAGGACGTGCTTTCGCTGGTGCGGGCGTGGATTCCGCATCGCAAAGCGCCGGCAGAGGCATAGCCCGATGAGCAGCGAACCCAGAATCAAAGAGATGCCGGATCAAATGCCCGGCTGGTTAAAACGCATCGACGATCCTTGGGGGATTAGCTGGCGCGTCATCAACATGATCAAACGCTTCGACGCGAAACGCACCGCACGGCTGATCGGCGCGATGATTCGCGGTGTGGATTACCACCGCCCGATCTTCATCATCGGTGTGCCGCGCAGTGGAACAACCATGCTCTGGCATCTGCTCCGCGCCAGCGACCAGCTTGCGAGTTTGCCCCGCGAAGGGCATGACCTGTGGCGCACGTTTCATCACCCGCGCTATTCCGGCTGGCATGGTGATTCGGTGGGCGCGGGGCAGGTGCGCCCGTTGGAGCGTCGCTACGTCAAAGCCTATTTTTACGCGCATTTTGGAGCGCGGCGTTTTGTCGAAAAAACGCCGGAAAACGCGCTGCGAATTCCGTATTTGCGCGATCTGTTCCCAGACGCAATTTTTCTCGTCATCAAGCGCAGCCCGCCCGATGTGATCAACTCGCTCATCACCGGATGGCGGCATCCACAGGGACGCTATCGCGCCTATTACATCCCTGTCACACTCGAAATTCCCGGCTATGACCATCACAAACGCTGGTGCTTCAGCTTGATCGACGGATGGCGCGAGTACATCAAGTCCCCGATTCCCGAAATCGCTTATGCCCAATGGGAAGCCTACACCCGCGCCTTTGAAGCAGGGCGCAAGCTCGTTCCGGCAGATCAGTGGCATGAGCTTCACTTCGAGCATTTGCTCGACCAGCCCGCCGTGATGCTCGATCAAATTTGCGCGTGGACGGGTATCACGCCCACCGATACCATGCGTGCCAAACTCGATCACCTCATCGCTGAACCTATCAATGCGCTGTCCGTCCCCGCGACTGGATCGCAGGCGAAATGGCAGCGCGATAACTTTGCCGATATTACGCCGCTGCTTCCGCGCATCGCCAATCGTGCCCCCGCGCTTGGGTATCATGTCGATCCACAAACGGGAAGCATCGACATTATCGCCAACCAAGAAACGTTCACACCGTTATGACCGCAATGAAATCGCCCCCATCGAAGACGGCAGCGCCCCAAATTTTCGAATACGCTTACTATCAAAAGCTGTACGACATTGAAGAATCGCATTGGTGGTCAAAAGGGATGCGTGCTGCGATGGATGTGCTGTTGGATCGTGCCCTTGCTTTTGCCCCGTTGAAGGGTCGCCGTGATCTCGATATTCTCGATGCAGGATGCGGCACGGGGTATCTGCTCACGTATCTGCGCCGCTATTCTGACCGTGAAGTCGTGGGGTATGACAACAGCGATCACGCGCTCAAGTTTTGCCAGCAGCGCGGATTTTCTCGCCTAGTGCTTGCCAGCGCCGTGGATCAGCCATTCGCGCCTGACTCGTTCGACATAATCCTGTGTAACGACACGCTTCAGCATTTGTCGCCAATAGGGGGGGATCAATCCGCGATGAATGCGTTTGCCAAGATGCTCCGTTCAGGCGGGCTGCTGTTCATCCGCACCAATTCGGCACTCGGTCATGCGCCGTTGGAAGGCGCGGACGAAAATTTGTATCGGCGCTATCACCGCCGCGATTTGATTCGTATGAGCGAAGCGGCGGGCTTGAGGGTCGAACGGGCAAGTTATGTCAACATGCTGCCGTCCGTGTGGGCGATGGCGGGCGAATACACCCGCGCCTTCACAGCCAAACGCGCCCAGCAGTCGAAAGCGATTGGTCCCGGCTTGGCGATCCGTCCGCCGCAGCCCGGTGTGATCAGCGCCGTGCTGCACGGTTGGCTCAAAGTCGAAGCGGCGGTCATCGGCTTGGGCGTTGATCTCCCGTTCGGACATTCGCAAATTTTGTTGGCGCGCAAGCCGTGAACGGGCGTTAGTTATGCTGCTTGGGGGATCATTTTCACGTTGGCTCACGCACGGGATCATGCTGGCGCTCACGCTCGTCGCCTGTGTGGTCACGACCCTGCTCAAGCCAAACTATCCGCTGGATCGCGCCGTGACCGTAGGCACGGGTTACGCCGCGCTGCTCATGCTCGTCCTTACGCTCGTCCTTGGCACATGGAATCAGTATCGCCGCCGCATTGGGCGTAATCCCGTCAATTTGTATTCGCGTCGTGATGTCGGCATCTGGGTCGGCTTCGCCGGCATCGTCCATGTGATCACGGGCTTGCGGGTGCATCTCGGCGGGCAAATTGAGTATTATTTTTTCAACGAGCAGGGTGGCATACGCACCGATTTGTTCGGCGTATCCAACTACACAGGATTAATCGGTACGCTAATTTTGCTCGCGCTGCTCGTCATCTCAAACGATCTGTCGATGCGCTTACTCAAAGGCAAACGCTGGAAAACGCTCCAGCGTTTCAACTACGGATTGTTCGCCTTCGTCATCGCGCACACATTCTTGTATCAAACCGTCGTCCGCCGCGAATCGATCATGACCTACATCGTCATCATCCTCACCATCCTCGTCGTGGTCGTACAAGCGATTGGGATTTTCTGGTATCGCTCACGTGCCCGACGCGCCGCTTAACCCGCTGTTTTAGCTTCTTAAGAGGTTAATTGAATGAACAAACCCACACGGTTGTTGATTGCTGTTTGCGTCACGCTTGTTTTGTCGATTACTGCGCTGACATTCGCGCAGAACCCGATCACGCCGTCGATTCCTGATGTGCGAACCCCCACGCCCAACCCCGTGATCACCGCTGCGCGCCCCGCACAAGACGCGCGCGCGCTCAACTGCGCGGGCTACACACTGCCCGATTTTGTGCCGTATGTCGTGCAAGCGGGCGATACACTGCGCGATTTGCTCGGCGGATCCGGCGTGCCGCACACTGTCACGGTGAGCCAGCTTGCGACCTTGAACTGCATCGACGATCCCGACGCGCTGCCCATCGGCGCGGTGATCTATGTGCCGCGTGACGTGCTGGAATCCCCCGCACAAGCGACACCGGAAATCTGCGCCCATGAATGGCTCGGCAGCATCCCCAACCTGACATGCCCCGATGAATCGGCGCGCGTGGTTTCTGGCGCGTATCAGCCGTTCGAAAACGGCGTGATGCTCTGGTTCAGTAGCGTACAGGAAATTTACGTCATCGACCTAGAAAACGGGACGCTGCAAATCTTTGAGGATACCTATCGGGAAGGCGAGTTAAGTCCCGATGCCGTCGCGCCGCAGGGACTCCTCACGCCTGTGCGCGGCTTCGGCAAAATATGGTCATACCTCGGTGCTGAGCGTAGTTCGTTGGGCTGGGCAGTCGCGCCCGAAGCGGGTGCGGATATTCTGATTCAGCCCGCCGGACGCACGTCGTATACAACCTATATCGGCACGCCCGACGGACAGGTATTCGCAATCACAGAACTTCCCGGCACTTCACAGGGCTTTGTCGTGCAAGTCGCCGCCCCGCCCATGTGATTGATGTAGGGACGGCGCGTCCGTCGTGAGGGAAAAACGGGTGATTATCAAATGGTTTCTTAGCGTTCGCGGATCGCTTTGCCGCTGAAAGGCAGCCCGAACAGCGGCGCGAACACGCACAAATCGAAGATGCCCGCCAACAGCGGCACGACACCGACAATGGCGAGAATGATCCCGCCCGTGCCTTGCACGACAAGCAGACCAATGACGATCAAGACGATGCCCGCGACAATTCGCACAAGACGACCATTTGCGCTGGCGAGAAATTTAATCAGTGACATGAGTAGACTCCTTACAGAAAACAGCATCAGCTAATTTGTATGCATGAGTCTTTGATGCCGTTGTGCAAGGGGAACTTCCCACCGCAGACGCGAATCGCGAAGAAGATCAGGGGCGACTCATGATGAATGTCACCCCTGCTGGGGATTAGGCGCGGAAGAAACTGCGCGCGAAGAACCACAAGTTCGCGGGGCGTTCCGCAAGGCGGCGCATAAAATACGGATACCACGCTTCACCGAAGGGGACATACACACGAACCGGATGCCCTGCTGAAGCTAGCGCAAGCTGTCGCGGTGTGCGGATACCGTACAACATCTGAAATTCGTAGCGTTCCGGAGGGATCGCACCCGCTTTAATTCTGCTTTCCGCCGCTTGGATGATGTTCTCGTCGTGCGTGGCGATTTGCAGCACGGCGGGCGGCGGTGACGCGAGATAGTCATTCATAATCTCGACATACTGCTTATCCACGTCGGCTTTTTGGGGGAAAGCCACCGACGCGGGTTCGAGATACGCGCCTTTGCATAAGCGGATCGTGCTGCCTTCACGGGCAAGTTCGCGCATATCGTCTTTGCTCCGGTAAAGATACGCCTGAATCACCGTGCCGAGATTGGCGAACTCGTATTCATCGCGCAGCGTGCGATAAATTCGCAGCGTGGTATCGGTGTAGTTCGAGCTTTCCATGTCAATCGTCACGGGGATGTTTCGCGCTTTTGCATCGGTCAAGAAGCGGCGCAGATTGCCCACGCACAATTCTTCGCTGATGTCCAAGCCGAAATGCGTCAGCTTGAGCGACACACTCGCTTTCAGCTTTTCCGTGTCGATGCGTTCGAGTAATTGTTGATACGTGGCGACGACTTCGTGTGTGTCTTCGGCGCGGCTGACGCTTTCTCCCAAGTAATCGAGCGATACCAGCAGCCCCTGTTTATTCAATTCGCGGGTAGCGCTCACGGCTTCATCAACAGTTTCGCCCGCGATGAATCGCTTGGCGACACGGCGTGCAGCCCCCCAGCGCGTAGCGATCCCGCGCGCCCATTTCGCAGTAGAAAGATAGAGTAGTAAACGGCGAAGCATGGTTCTCTAACCCCGGTGTGACCCCAAAACAAGTTGGCTTGAATTGTAGCAAAGCGTTGGTTCTGCTGCTTTGAGTGGTAATATCTGTCACTCTGGTATCGCATCGAGCGGTTCAGCAAGCATTCAAGATCAGCTTATCAACCACTCATACAAAAGCATTGACTCAAAATACCAAAACCAATATCCTTAGAATGGCTAATGATTAGCGAAGCAAAACATTATGACCCTTCACTCGCACCTTGATAACCGGCAGATCGCTCGCCGCATGTTGGAGACTATCCCCATGATCATGGGGGTAGTGGTGGCGCAAATGCGCGCCACGGACAATACCATGTCCGAAGCGCATGTTCCGGTATTGGGCATCTTGAATCAGCGACCGCATACGTTAAGCGAACTTGCTGAACGGATGCACGTCACCGCGCCAACCATGTCGAATACCATCAGTACGCTTGAAGAACGCGGGTGGGTGAGCCGCCGTCGTTCGGAACGGGATCGCCGGATTGTGTGGGTGGAAATCACCAACTTAGGCGCGAACGTACTCAAAGCGATGACCAACGAGTTGGAAGCCAAGTTGGCGCATTTCTTCGATATCCTGACCGATGACCAGCGGCAGCAGGTCGCCGATGGAATCGCGCTCTTGTGGTCAGTATTCCGTACAGCGGGCGGGGATCAACCCCGTTTTGAGGAAAATCCGTAGTCCGATTTTCCCCTTTCAAACAATCATTTTGAACTCAGTTGAGTTGTTTTGCAGTCCGAGCATGCAGGAAGGATGCATCCATGTCGAATCGGGAAATTGTCGCGGAAAGTCTAGTCAAATCATTCGGGGATTTTACGGCTGTTGATCAAGTGTCATTCAAAGTCGAAGCTGGTGAGGTGTTCGGGTTTTTAGGTCCCAATGGCGCGGGCAAAAGCACCACCGTAAGTATGCTCACGACTCTATCGCTGCCCACCAGCGGCAGCGCGACTGTTGGCGGCTATGACGTAGTTCATCAGGCAAGCATAGTGCGGCGCATCGCGGGGGTGGCGCTCCAGGAAATTGGGCTTGACCCCTTGATGAAGTCGATGGAACTGCTCACCATTCAAGGGCAGTTGTTTGGCATGAACCGTCGTGAAGCGCAAAACCGCGCCAAAGAACTGCTCGCCATCGTTAAACTGGATGAACCCAAGGTAATTGATCGTCGTGTTGGCAAGTATTCCGGTGGAATGCGCCGCCGCTTGGATTTGGCGCTCGCGCTGGTGCATCGCCCGCAAATTTTATTCCTAGACGAGCCGACAACCGGACTCGACCCTGCCAGCCGCCGCGATGTGTGGACCGAAGTGCGCCGCCTCAACCGTGAATACGGCATGACGATTTTCTTGACGACGCAGTATCTCGAAGAAGCGGATGAACTCGCGGATCGTGTCGCCATCATCGACAAGGGGCGCATCGCCGCTCAAGGCAAACCCGCCGAACTCAAAGCAGCGCTTGGCGGCGAGTCGATCAATCTAACGTTTGAAAACACTGGCGCTGCCGAAGAAGCGCAGCGTGAACTCGAAGGCATGGTTGACCGCGCGCAAATTGACCGCAATACGCTGCGTCTCTATCGCCCGAAAGCTGCCGAAGTCGTGCCTATAGTCGTCAGCCGCTTGAATGCGCGTGGATTAGTGCCTTCCGCGCTCACGCTCTCACAGCCCACGCTTGATGACGTGTTCCTGAAAGTGACTGGTCAGCGTTTCACACAGGAAACCGAACCCGTCGAGAAATCGGCGTAACTACACAATCGAACTATCTACGCTTTGTCAGAGGATTTCCCACTATGGCGACAACTGTCAATAACCCGATTTCGACCACGGCGCGGGGCATGTCCTTCACACCCGATGCGGCGCTGCCCCAAATGCCGTTCGTGCTGCAAGTCTCCGCGATGACCATCCGCAGTTTGCGGATTGCGTTTCGCGTTCCGGCGCAGATTATTCCGGGCTTGATCATCAGCGTGTTTTTCTTGTTTGTCTATACCGGAACGCTCGGTGATGCGTCGAACTTTTTACCGGGGTTGAGCGGCGAAAGCTATCTCGGTTTCATTCTGCCGCTTGCCGTCCTCAGCGCCGCCTTGAGCGGATCGGGCTTGGCGGGTGATGGCATCGTCCGCGACATTGAAAACGGCTACTTCGATAAGCTCATTCTCACACCTGCCAGCCGTTCCGCACTGCTGCTCGGTCACATGATCGCGGGGGCGATGCTGCTGGTCATGCAGTGCTGCATCGTCGTCGGTGTCGCCTTCTTGATGGGCTTCCGTCCTGAAACCGGGATTCTCGGCGTACTGGCCCTCATTGGCTTCGCGCTCTTGTTGGGCACAGCGTTTGCAGGGTTCACCGTTGGCGTGGCATTGATCACAGGGAGTTCCGGCGCGACACAAGGCGCGACGTTCCTGTTCTTCCCGCTGTCGTTTCTCACAGCGACGTTTGTGCCTGTGAACCTGCTCAGCGGTTGGATTCGCACCGCCGCCGAATATAACCCGATCACGTATGTCCTCGACGCGACACGCACCATCCTCAACACCGGATGGGACGGAGAAATTGTGCTGCGCGGCTTGTCGAGTGTGGCGCTGATGGGCGTGGTGCTGTTCGCTTTCGCGCTGTATGGACTGCGTGTTCGCACCAAGCGCCGCTAACCCAATCGAATAAGCTAACGCAGCAAAGGGCGGATCGCGCTCCAATGGATAGCGATGTTGAGTGCCCATTTCGCTGTAGAAAGATACAATAATAAACAGCGAAACAGGATGATGTAACCCCAGCACGTTCCTTAAGAATTTGCGGGGTTATATCGCTTTGGGTGGTATTATCAGTCAGCATCAGGTCGTTGAACATGTAAACATGGTGACAAAGGTTCATGACATCGCAACCACATTTGGATAATCGTCAGCTTGCGCGCAGTATGATGCAGACCATCCCTATGATCATGGCTGTGGGGTTGGCACAACTGCGCGCCATCGACATCACCACATCAATGGCGCACATTCCAGTATTGGGGATGGTGAGTCAGCGCGGGCATACATTGAACGAACTTGCCGAACGGATGTACGTCACTAAGGCAACGATGTCGAAAACGATCAGTACCCTTGAAGATCGCGGCTGGGTCACTCGCCGCCGTTCTGAACGGGATCGCCGGCTTGTGTTGCTGGAGATCACTGATGTAGGCTTGATCGAATTCAAAGCCATGATTGATGAATTGGAAGCCAAGATGGAACCGTTCTTCGAGGGGCTGAACGATGAACAGCGGCAGCATATCATGAACGGAATCACGGTGCTGCGCTCGGTGTTTCGTACAATAGGCGGAGATGAGCCGCACTTCCAGCAAAATCCGTAGCCCACGATACACTGACAGTCCTATCGATCCGCGCGGCGGGTCACGCTAAAATCAGCGGATATTACCCGCAGCAAAAGGCGATCTCGATGACCTTGACAGCACACGGACTCGACCTAAGCGATTTCAACCCCACAAGCGATCTGGCGCGCGCGCGCACAATGCCTTCGCGCTGGTATACCGATCCTGCATTTTTGGAACTTGAGAAGCCGAAAATCTTCTGGCAGACATGGCAGCCCGTTGGACGCATCGACATGGTGGCGCGTCCCGGCGATTTCTTCACCTGTGAAGTGGTGGGGGAACGCTTGGTCGTCACACGCGGTGTAGATGATCAACTGCGCGCGTTTTACAACGTGTGTCCACATCGCGCTGGTCCGGTAGCGACGGGAAAAGGCAATCGCAAAAGCCTCCAGTGTAAGTATCACGGCTGGACATACGGACTTGATGGCAAACTGATGAACGCGCCGGAATTTGAAGGCGTGGAAGAATGGCGCAAAGAGGATGTGTGTCTCGCGCCAGTCAAATGTGAGGCGTGGGGTCCGTTCGTGTTCGTCAACCTTGATCCCAATGCCGCGCCTATGCGAGAAGTCTACGGCGCGATTGAGGACGAGATCAAACGCAAGGGATTCAACATCGCGGCGATGCGGGCATTTGAGCGGCGCGACTACTATATCGACTGTAACTGGAAAGTCTACGTCGATAACTACCTCGAAGGCTATCACGTCCCTATCGCGCATCCCGGCTTGTACAAGGAACTCGACTATGACCAGTACCGCGTCGATACCTTCCGCTACTACTCGTCGCAGTACGCGCCGATCCGCCCCGCCAAAGCCGGAGAGATTCAAGGGCGTGACCGCCGCTACGTGCGCGACGAAAGCGAAGCCGAAGCCCTGTACTACTGGATATTCCCGAATGTGATGCTCAACATCTACCCGGACAACATGAGCATCAACATCATTCTGCCGATTGACCACCAGCGCACATTGACCATCTTCGAGTGGTACTTTGAAGAACCCGGCACGGGCGAAGGTTGGGAGAGTATGCAGCAGACCATTCAGTTCAGCGATGAAATCCAGCAGGAAGACATCGAGATTTGTCTCGCGGTGCAGCAGGGCTTGAAATCACGCGCCTATGACGTGGGGCGCTTCAGCGTTAAACGTGAAAACGGGGTGCATCACTTCCAGAGTTTGGTCCACGAGTTCTTGACGAAATAGCCCTCCATCCATATCCATCCACACATCTCGTAGGGGCGCAACAGGTTGCGCCCGTTTTGTCCTGCGCGTCCGTAGTTATTTTCTACACGCATTGGCGTATGATCGAACCCATTTTCTTGCAGGCACATACATTTATAGGGGCGGCATACATGTCGCCCGCCTTAAAACAATCTTCAAATGCCCAATAATTGACACATATTCACTTTCAGATGATTTTGCCCCTCGCCACAGGCTTGAGAACAGGACAGTTTTAACATTCCTGTGAATAAAGACGATTATTGAAGGGAAACAACAGGTGTAGGGAGGTGCTTTTAGGCTTGTCCGTAATTGTATTGTCTGAATTGTGCGGATTCGTTCGCTTGCGTTAGCGGGGACTCGAACCCCTCGCCTGATCCCTGCACCCGCTGCGGCAAACCGAGCGAGAAGCTTTTATTGGCGGGCAAGCCTTTCTGCATGTCCGTTATGTGCAATGTGCAAGCAAGCGGACGCGCAACGGCGCGTCCTCCCTTGTAGACACCCCTATTCGCCGTTTGTGTCCATATCTCTACACATGAACCAACGTCCTAACCCGAAAACCCCGCCTTTGACGGTATGCTTATAGCATATGCGTCATTGACTCAACGTGGACAGAAGGCGGTGAATACGCCATGCGAATTGTGTTGAAAACTCTGGGTTGTGTGCTGGTCAGCTTGATAGCGGCATGTACGGCATCCCCCGCGCCCACCCCAATTGTCGATATGAGCAGTGTTGCCGTTGCCAACAGCGTCATCCAATGGGCGCGCAGCCCCGAAGTCATCGTCTTTCGTGCCGATGTGGTCGGTGGCGCGCGCCAAAATACGTTTGAAGGACAGCGCGACGTTGCGTGGTGTACTGTGTATGGCGATAACCGCGTCGTCTGGGTGAACGAACTTGGCGCGTTCGCCACCGAAGTCCTCTATGACCGCGTGAGCGATGATGTGATCGGCAACTTCATCGCTTATCTCACCATCAACGAGCGCATCTACACTTATGAGGCGCTTGCTCCAACGGTCAGCCCCGGTGTGGAATCCCCCGTGATCGAAACTGTGTATATCAACGTCAACGGCATCGAACATCGCGGTGACGGCTTCAGCGGGTGGGATCGGGAATGGTTCGCCCGCGTGCTTCGCGCGTGCAAAAACCTCAGTCAATCCCCTGTTCTGTTCGAGCCACAAAATGGCTGGCTCTCTGCCCGTGAAAGCACATACAACGCCGATACTTCCTTCCGCACGTGGGATCCCGCCGCGACAGGCGTTGACCTCGCGCAGGTTGCATCCAGCGGCGAACCCGTGTGGATCAGCGGGGCGGGTGTCCGCGAAGTTTGGAACGCGCAAAATCAACTGCCATCGCAGTTCGTCATGCAGCAGGGGGATCGCTATTTTCAAGTGGCGCTGCAAGTGCCGGGGATCAGTCGCGTAAGCCCCCCCGCGCCTTGACCAGCATCTGATAATGAGAAAGTTTCTCTCGTAGGGACGCGAGAGAAACTCGTTTCTCCCGGCGCGTCCGCGTAATCCACGACCATCGTATGTGGGGGCGGCTCGCGAGCCGCCCGGCGTATAACACAATTCTGAGTTGCGTTGTACTTAAGCGAGTCCACCCGTGCCCCATCGCCCTTTATTCCGTCACCTAATCCCCTTCGTCTGCCTGTTGATCGCCGTATGGGGCGGTTTAGTATGGGATATTGACGCGGCATGGTTCGGACACCATGATGCAAACGGCGCATGGATCAGCACGGGCGCGCAGCACTTGAACACCTACGGGATCGGGCGCGTCGGCATCATTCCCGCCATCAACATCCGCCCCGATCTTGATGCTACGTTCGCTTACTACACCCATCACCCGCCGTTGATCGTGTGGGTAGTGGCGCTCAACCAAGCCCTGTTTGGCATCCACGAAGCATCCGCGAGATTGGGTTCGGCTGCCAGCGCCTTGATCAGTGTCGCGGCGTTCTTTGTGCTGGTGCGGCGCATCGCGAACATCCGTTGGGCGTTCGCGTCCACGTTGGCATATGCCTTCGTGCCGATGTTCTTGTTCTTCGGGCGATTGCCTAATCACGAAGCCTACGCCCTTGCCGAGATTCTCTTGTTCGCGGCGGTATTCGTCGCATGGGATCGTCACCCCACCCGCGCCCGCTGGTGGATGCTTGCCGCGCTTGCTGTGCTTGGCGTGTGGACAGCATGGGCAGCGCCATTTGTCATCGGATTGATCGCATTCGCTGTGTTCATTGCCAACCCGCAGCGCCGCATGGGGATCATCGGCTTGGGTATCGTCAGCATGATCGCATTAGCCGCCCTGCTCATCGCCTATGAAGCGACTTCCCCCGGCGCGCTCCGCGACCTAGCCAGCGCATTCAGTGGACGCTCCAGCACCACATCCGACTTCTACCAAGCGTCCAGCGCCGCCAACTTCACCACCGCCGATTGGCTCACCCGCCAGTTTGCTGATCTTTTAGCGTTCATGAGTCCACTGGTAATCGTGTTTGGCGTGGTGGGATTTCCCGTAATCCTTCGCCAGTTGCGCCGTGATGCCCGCGCGCTCGCTTTAGGGATGCTGGCAGCGGGCTTGCTTTATGTGTTGGTGCTCCGCAACGCCACCTACGAACACGAATTCTACAAAATCTATCTGCTCCCGCCGCTGGCGATCAGCACAGGCGGGTTGATCGCGCATCTGCTTTGCCACAAGCCAAACCGTCCTCTGTGGCGTGTCCTTCGCATGGCGATTTTCCCTATCGCCGCCCTCTCGTTGATCTGGTCAGTGTTCCTGCTCATCCGGCTGCACAATTTTACCGATCCGGCGGCGCATCAAATCGCCCTCTCGGTGCGCGATTTCGCCCGTCCCGACGATTTCGTCATGACCAATCTCCCGCGCGTGACCACGCCCATGCACTACTACGCGAACACCTACATCACCGTCCAGCCGGAAATAAATAGAGCGATGGACACGCTTGCATCCATCGCCCCAAATCGCGGTGTGCTGGTTGTGTGGTGCGGCGGCGATCCGCCCGCAGACTGGCGTGATTACCCCGTCGAACGCGATGCCTTCTGCGCCTACATCCGTTTAAGGTGATCTCCGCTTGCGGTGACGTTTACGCCGCCCGCTCTGGTGACGCGAAGATGATGCGCCCCGTGTCTTTGCTGATCAGCTTGGTGACGGTGACATAGATCGTGCGATCCATGTACTGCTTGCCGTTCTCGACAATCACCATTGTGCCATCTTCGAGATAGCCCACACCCTGATTTTGTTCCTTGCCTTCTTGAATGATGCGTATCGTGAAGCTCTCACCCGGAATGTAAACCGAGCGCACCGCGTTCGCCAGCGCGTTGATGTTCAACACGGTCACGCCTTGCGCCCGCGCCACTTGATTCATCGGGTAGTCAATCGTCAGGATTGGCGCGTTCATCCGCACCGCCAGCGCGATCAACTTGTCGTCCACTTCTTGTACATCTTCCACATCATCTTCAATGATCTTGAAGGGCACATTCGGCTCACGTTGAAGTTCGTTCAACTTAGTCAGCCCGCGCCGCCCGCGTGACCGCCGCTGCGGATCGGACGAATCCGCGACACGGTGCAGTTCGCTGATGACAAAACGCGGCACAATCAGCGCCCCGCCGATAAACCCTGTGCGCGCAATATCGACAATCCGCCCGTCAATCAAAACGCTGGTATCCAACAGGAGTTTGCGTTCCGCGCCGCTGCCAAAGAACGAGCGCGCTTTGCCGATGCCAAGCCACTCGTACATGAATGTCCACACTTCACGGGAACGCGCGTTGAAAATTACCGTGAACAAATATGCCATCACCACCACCATGATCGGCGGCAGCAATCGCCCAAGAGGCGGATCGATCAGCGAGAGCGGATATGCCATCAACAGCGCAATCAGCAAGCCAAGCATCAAACCAAGCAAGCTGGTGAATAACACTTCGACAGGTTGTTCGCTGATGGCGCGGCGCATCGCGCGAATGGGGCGCACGCTGATCCACGGCGAGAGGATCAGCCCGAACAGCGCGCCAACCAACCCGAATACGACTCCGGCGGCTTGTTCGTTGAGTGCGATAGAATCAGAGAGACTTACGCCAAATCGTGCGCCTATGATGGTGAAGACCACCATCCCGACTATACGTGACAGAAAATCGGCGGACATACCCTTGCAGACTCCTCTATTGCCGGGGAACGGTCGATGAAAAGACAGCCGCCCAGCGCATGAGCGCCCACTTCACATGATCAACGATGAGGGCATGGGTGTGCGTAACAAAAGTGACAGTACAGATGTACTGACGCACCCGCATGCGCCCGATCATTTCTCACGTCAATTGAACGCGAAAATAACATAGACATGAGCCTAACATGCCCGCCGCACACCGTCAATTCGCAAAAAGTGGGGGTTCTTTGAAGCCGTTTGAAATCCAGTAATTCGCCCGTAGGGACGCGAGAGAAACTTGTTTCTCCCTACGGCATCCGCTCTGAGCGAAGATAAACCTGTTTTCAAAGGATCTCATACTAGGGCAGCCGTTTTGTAGGATTGCCCGCTTAGAAACCAAATTCTGAAATGGGGTATAGACTTATTCGCACACAAGTTTTTGCCCCTCCCTGAATTCGGGGAGGGGCGGCTCGAACGAAGTTCGTGCGGGGTGAGGTTTCTTTACTTCACCCACCGATCCATAAACGCCTTACGCGCCTTTGCCACCTTCGGCGCGACGATCACCATGCAGTAGGGCTGGAACGGATTATTGGCGAAGTATTCCTGATGATAGTCCTCCGCCGCGTAGAACTGATCGAACGCGGTCACTTCCGTCACAATCGGGTCGCGCCACAAGCCCGCGCTGCCCAACTCGTTGATCTTCTGCTGTGCGATCTGCTGCTGTTCCGGCGTGTGATAGTAAATCGCGCTGCGGTACTGCGTACCAACATCGTTCCCCTGCCGGTTGAGCGTCGTCGGATCGTGAATGGTGAAGAACACGTCGAGCAAATCGCTGAACGAGATCACATCCGGGTTGTAGCGAATTTGTACGACTTCAGCGTGTCCCGTGCGTCCGCTCGTCACTTGATGATACGTTGGGTTCGCCACGCTCCCGCCGCTGTAGCCGCTGACAACATCGGTGACACCCTTCAGGTTGTCATACACCGCTTCAAGACACCAGAAACAGCCGCCCGCCAGCGTAGCGACTTCTGTCCGCGTATTAGCATTCGTCATGGGATTTTTCCCTTTTGTGGAGTGCGTTACTGGTGATTAGACGGTGCGTGCGGCGGGTCGCATACATGAGAGGTGGATCAATAATACCCAATTTTATTCAAACAAATTTCTTTTGTAGGGACGCGAGGGAAATCCGATGCGAAGCATCGCCCGTTTCTTCCGGCGCGTCCGCTGATGGAATTTTCCCTATGAGCGTCCGTCATCATCATACCAGTCCACTCGTCGGTCGGAATATGAACAGGTTAAACGAGTGTCACCGCGCAACGTTTCAAGGAGTGCCTCCCACTCTTCAAAGCTCAATTCGCGCTGCTTGCTCACCGTTTGCAGATGCGCGATCAAATTTTGCTTCTGTTCGGGCGTAAGCTGATCGACCAACAGCAGAACGGCATCGTAAATCGCCTGTGTCATAAGAATATCCTCGTCCTTCTAATAACATTCTACAATAGGTCACACATCAACAATCTAGGACATAAAATACGCTCTGCATTTCCGCCACAGCACCCTACAAACTCGATATCGCAATACTACTCGTGCCATCGCTCACCTATTCCATTGATGAAGAATTAATTTTGCTCGCTTTGTGCCCTAAACGACTCAAAATCGAGACACAAAGGACATAAGCCTTAATGCTTCTCGAAGGTCTCACATAAATCCGTGTGTAGGGGCGGCTCACGAACCGCCCGTGTAAATCGTTAGTCTTCTTCCTCGTGCGGCGTGACGATTTTGTCGTACAGCTCCTCGAACGCCTTTTCAAAGTCACGCGCCTCAAAACGCATCCGTAACACCGCATCTTCCAGCGGCTTGAGATCGTCCTCAATCGCATAGGCGACGAGCGTTTGAACGTCTTTTTCGCTTTTGCCATCGCGTTCTTCGGCGGGCACGCGGGCGATCAGCTTATCGTACAGCTTATCGCCCATATCCACGCGGGATCGCAGCACGTCGAGCAGTTCACGGTAGCGCATAATCTCCTGACGGATTTTTTCAATGTGCGCGGGGTTCTGTGCCGTTTTCGCCATGCGCTACTCGTCCTTAAAACCGAAGTCGATATAGGGTTCGCCTGTGTCGGGCAGTTTGCCGCTGTCGAGAATGACGATGCGCTCGTCGGCTTCTTGCAAGCGGCGCAGTCGTTCATCCTGTGGCACAGGTTGCAAGCGCGCAAACACTGCCGTGATCGCGTTATCGGGATGCAGCGTAATCTGTCGGCTGTACACACCCGCGCTGTTGAGCAGGTGTTCCACTTCTTCGATGCCCATCGGGAGATACGTCACAGGTTCGGCGGGCATCGGCTGAGCATGATCATCCCCCGATGCCAGCAGGTCTCGCACATCCGCGATGGCGCGGGCATAGGTTTCGGTTACGCCTTGGAAGAAGTATGCCGTTTGCACGTTGCTGGCGCGCTCATGGCGATAGCGTTCGTGCGCTTCGCGTTTTTGCGCTTCCCACCCTTCAAGCAGGTGTAACAGCGCGGTACGCCAATCGGGGTCATTGTTGTTTTGCGAGAGATTGTTTTGCGGAGCATTCATCACGATGGATTCACCTTCACAAGTGGAACTGATTCAGTCCCTATCGACGCTGGCTGACGGCGAGAATATTGCCATCCGGGTCTTTGAACCATGCCGCATATTCCGTGCCGACTTCTGCGATGCCGTTGACGGTCTTTAAGCCGGGGAAATCGTATTCCTCAAACGTCACGCCCCGCCTACGGAGGTCATTGACAGCGGCGTAAATGTCATCGACTAGCCACGTCATGAGCGTGTGTTCGGCTTTGCCGCCCGCGCCTGATGGATAGACTTCGAGTGCCGTTCCGCCGCCGACAGTGTAGACGATCCCCTGTTCAGCGATGAGCGACGGTGTAAGTCCAAGCACGCCTTCATAGAATTGGCGGGCACGATTGAGGTCTTTGGTGGGAAGTGTCGTGTGAACAGGAAAACGTGCAAGCATGGGACACCCTTTCAGTAGAGTATTGACCCATGCTTATTGTAATCCCGTTTAGCATTTGCATTTGCCCCATCAAAGTGGGGGAATTTACTTCTTGATGATCACCTGCACCTTGCCGGGTCCATGTACGCCGAGGATGAGTTCCATTTCAATGTCACCTGTGCGGCTCGGTCCGCTGACAAAGCAGAAGTTCGCCGCGCTGGAGAAGTTACCCATGTTATCGGCGCGGTTTTTGGCGACCCAATCTTCGATGCGCGGCAGCACTTGATCGGCGTTGATGATGGCGATGTGAACTGGCGCTAGCACCGTCGGGATGCGTCCCTTGCCCGCGCCTGTGGTGAAAATGAGCGTGCCTGTCGCTGCGGCGGCATAATCCGCGCCTGTGATGCCCACCTGCGCGCCTTCGGCTGCATCGAGAATTTCGGCGCGGAACTCATCGTGCGTTTCGGGGTGGTGAATCTCAATGCCCGCGCTCTTGATCGCGTCTTTCAGCCCCTTCACGGGGATGTGAGCGAAATCCCACGCGAGGATGCGTTTCGCCTCATGCTGCTTGAGCAAGGTCAAGACGCAGTCGCACGCGGCTTCATCGCCTTCAACGATGAACGGTTCGCCCATCAAGCGGGTGAGTTCGGCGCTGAAGCGTTCGATCAGGGCATCGCGTGACGTGTCATCGAGCAGGGTCACATCGAGATATTTTGCGGGGCGCGGCGGCGCATCCTCAAACGGCTGGCGGGCGGCGCGGAGTTTGTTCAGAATTTGGTCACGGCTAGACATCGGATTTTCCTTCCGGCTTGTCTTTCTTGCCGCCGGATTTCTGGCTGCTCAAGTAGAGCGCCGCGCCGATGAACAGCACACCAAGCGACAGCATGAGCAGATCGAGCGTCGCTTCGTATTTCAGGTTGAGCGCGGCTTGAAAGAACTTGACGATCAAAATGACGAGGATGACTTTCGCCAGCCGATCCTTGAGATCGTCCAAGCTGGTGATGAGCAGCAAGCGCCCCGCAAATTCTGATCCTTCGGCGGCATCGATTTTGTTGACGAACAGCTCATACAAGCCGAGCGCGAAGATCAACATGATGGCGGTCAGTAGGTAGCCATCGACCACGCCGACGATTTCGGAGATGATGTCGGCGCGCAGCGTCGAGCGCGCGGTCACATCAAGCGCGGGGTTGGCGTAGCCGAGAATCGAGCCAAGCACGGCGAACGCATCGACAGTGGTGGTGAACAAAATGCCCAGCGCGACGATCAAGCTGATGACCACCGGAATGACGAGGAACAGGCGGCTGTTCCACAGGATAGTTTCGATGAAGCGTTCAATCGATTTCAATGGGTGTCTCCAAAAGTAATGGCGGGCGGTTCACGAACCGTCCCTACGATTTGCGATTTTTACGCCACCAATCGCGGAAGGATTCTTTCGCCATCGGCGGGAAGTCGCGGTTTTGCGTCCAGTTGCCGATGAAGGGAAGCGGTAGGTTGTCGATGACTTTACCCCCGTCTTTGTCCTCTTTGGCGATGGCTTGCGTGGCGATGCTCGACAGCTTGCCGCCCGTTTCATACAGCAGCGGGTGACTGAAGGCGAATCCGTAGCCCTTCATGCCCGCGCGGATGAGCGGGTCTTGAACGTGTTCGAGATCATGGCGCAGCATCAGCAGCATATCGGGGATGTTGATGTCCACCGGACACGCCGATTTACACGCCCCACACAAACTTGACGCGAACGGCAGCGGACTGGCGTTCTCAATCCCCTTCAGCAGCGGCGTGACAATCGCGCCGATAGGTCCCGGATACACCCATCCGTAGCTGTGCCCGCCTACATTCTGATACACCGGACACGCATTCAAGCACGCGCCGCAGCGGATACACGCGAGCGCTTCGGTGTATTCGCTGGCGTAAATGTCGCTGCGCCCGTTGTCGAGCAGGATTAAGTAAAATTCTTCCGGTCCGTCGGGTTCGCCTTCACGGGCAGGTCCGTTGAAGCCGTTGACGTAAACCGTCATGCGCTGACCTGTCGCGCTGCGCGGCAAAAGCTGGATCAGCGTGGCGAAGTCTTCCCATGTCGGGATGACTTTCTCAATGCCGACAACCGCGATATGCACACGCGGGATGCTGGTCGATAAGCGCCCGTTCCCCTCGTTGGTGACGATCACCACCGTGCCTGTTTCCGCGATCAAGAAGTTGCCGCCGCTCATGCCGAAATCGGCTTCGATGTAGCGTTTGCGTAAATGTCCGCGAATGAAGCGAGTCATCTCGCTGGCTTCGTTGGTGTAGGGCATGGAGAGCTTGCTGATGAACAATTCGCGGATTTGCTCTTTGGTCATGTGCATGACAGGCATGATGATGTGCGACGGGTGGCTCTCGTTGATTTGCACGATGAACTCGCCCAAGTCGGTTTCAATCATTTCGATGCCGTGTTCCTTGAAGGCATCGAGCAAGCCGATTTCTTCCGTCGCCATGCTTTTGCTTTTTACGCCGCGTTTGAGGTTGTGCTTTTTGCAAATATCGATCACATGCTGGTTGGCTTCGTGACCGTCGGCTGCCCACAGCACATGCCCGCCGCGCGCGGTGAGGTTCGCTTCAAACTGTTCGAGCAAGTCCGGCAGTTCGTTGAGCGCGCGCAAACGGGCGGCGCGTCCCTGCTGGCGAAGGGCTTGCGCGTGCGGCAGTTCCGCCATGACGGCGCGGCGGCGGCTGTCGGCGTTGCCCGTACCGCGATCCAGCGCGGTTTGCAGTTCAATGTCTTCAAGGGCGATGACGGCGGACTGTTGAAATTGATTGGCTTTAAGTTCCATAACATGTGTCGATGAATCAACTAGGCGGGCGAGGAATGAGTTAAATATAACGCATTTACAGGGGCAAGGGGGCGGGTGGCATTATCTGTGGTGATGTGTCCTAGAGAATGTTATCCTGTACCTAGATTCGGGTTTGTACAGATGAATGCGCCGCGCATGAAAAAGTCATTGAGTCTGCTGGTTGTGTTGGTAGTGATCGGCACCAGTTTTCGCGGAGAAATCCACGCGCAAGACGCGGCTTATCTGACCGTGAACGATGTCTATGCCGATGAAATCGACGGCAGTCAGCGCGTGCGCGTATACTTTACCCTACGGGATGAGTTCTATCGCGCCATCGACGACCCGACTGTTGGCGACGTAAGGCTGTCTTATGTGCGCCCCCCCAACAGCTTTCCCACCACGATGATTTCCGGGAGCTATGTGCCGCCTGTCGCGCCGACGATCAACCTAATGATGGACTGGAGCGAAAACGCACTTCCGTTGTACATCAACAGCAGTACCGACGGGTTGACCGCGTTGAACAATGTGTTGGGTGCTTTGCCGTCGGATAGCAGAGTCAATCTTTATACGTATGCGGCGGATCACGAACTGGCTGCTGCCAACGTGACCATAAACGACGTATTGGACTATCTGCCTGACGATGCGTCTGGCGAGAATGGCTGCCTATATGATTCGTTGGTGCTTGGGGCGCTGGATTATCTCTCCAATTTTGGCGATGTCGAACGCGATGCCGTCATCCTTGTGACGGATGGAAATCCTAGTACTGGCTGCAACATCAATTCGCCCGACGAAGTGATCGTATCGCTGGGCGGTGTGCCGATTCCGGTCTACATCGTAGGATTCTTGTCGGATGAATTTTCGAGAAATGATACGGTCTTATTGGCGCGAACGCTCGGTGGCTCGGTGGTATTCGGCACCGCAGATGAACTCGCGGCGATGACCGATTGGCGCGAACAGTTCGGGATCGGCTTTCAGGAGTCGTTCGAGTTCAACCTGTGTGAACTACCGGGCGATTTTGACGGCAGTTTGAGCGTCGAAGTCAACGGCGAAAACCTCGAAGTTGATCTGCCCTTCGGTTTCACCCTCACCTCATCGTGTGATGGAGCGGGTGGACAGCAGGGACAATCTCAACAAGCCGATCCAACCCCAACGCTTCCCGCACCACCAACTGTCACCTTCGCGCGAGTGGTATACAACATCTACGCGCAGCATCTTGAAATTGAATACCTGTTGGATGGCGATATAAGCGGGCTGCGGCGCGAACTGCTCGTGTACAGCCATCCCGATCAAGTACAGATTTACACAACAGGTGTGAATAATGTTCCCTCGGATGGAACATTCAGTTGGACGGTGAGTTTAAGCGAATTCGATAACCCCAACGTAGACGAAGTGTTCGTGAAATATCGCTTGACGGACGCAAACGGGAATATCGTCGCGGAACAAGATTCAAATGTCGTGACGATCACGCCTTCGCCTTCAGTGACGATCACGAGCTTCACTGTTGATCCATCCGAGCTTCTCATTGAGCTAGCATACACACTCGACAGTGACATTGATGGGTTCTTTGGCGAAGTGCGTCTGTTTGATGGTGGCGCTGGAGAACAGATATATACGTCGGGAAAATCGCCAATCATCTCGAATGTTGAACAGCGTCACAGCATCCACTTCGATCAGTTATCCACGACAGATGTCGATAATGTGCTGGCGCAAGTCATTGTTTACGACGAAGGTGACACGGCTGTCATGCGGGTGGAAAGTGATGTGCTGCCACTGTTGAAAACCGCTGCCGAATTGATCGTCACAGCTACGGCTGCGGCTGCGACTGGCGATGTGCCTATCGACACGCCCGACACGGACGGAAGCGAACCTTCGCCGCTGACAGCGGTGCTGATCGGCGGCGGGGTGATTCTGGCACTGATGGTGGTGTTCCTGTTTGTGTTGAATAAACGTGTGCGCGATCAACGGCAGACGCAGGCGCAGGTGGTCGATGCGTCCGATCCGCGATCACGCAGCAGGCTAGGAAAAATCGCGCCGCAGATGCCGCCGCCGCAGTTTATCCCCAGTGAGGCGGTTACTCCAGCGCCAGCGCCCCCCGTGAGCAGCGAACCGAAGCCGATCAAGGCGTTTGTGAGCTATCGCCGCACATCGAGCGCGATTTTGGCAACGTATCTAGCGAGTCAGTTGGGTGGCAAGGGCATTGAGGCGTTTGTCGATACGCGGCGCAGCGATGGCGCGGGGCCGTTCCCAGAGCGTCTGCTGCGTGCGATTGAGGACAGCGATGTATTTATCTGTCTGCTCGGCGCATCAGCAGCGGGCGCGACACTCGATTCGCCGTGGGTGCTGCGCGAGATCGAACACGCGCATACGCTCGGCAAGCCGATGATCCCCGTGTTTCAAGAGTCCTATGTTCCGGCAGAACCTGCGAATGAACACATTGGCGCGCTGCTGCAAAATCAGGGTGTCCACATTTTTGATGTGAAGAACATTTATGTGGATGCGGCGGTGAGCGAATTGGTGGCGCTGGTCGAGAGTGTGAAGCGATAGAGCGCGATTCGGTGCGGCGGGCGATTCAGCGATGGAACATATTCCGCCCGCCGCGGTGTTGGGTGACGCTCCTAAAGGTGTTTTTCGACGCGCTTTTTGATGGACGCGGGCAGCGGCACATTGAACACCACGTGATCCGCGCCGTTGAATTTCATAAAGCGTGCCAGTCCTTTGCCGAAAGCATCCGCGAACTGGGCATCCGGCTTAAACGTGTCCTCAAGCCACAAAGCGTTAATGTTCAACACATTCGCTTTACGATCCATCTTGGGATCGATGCGCCCGACGAGCGAATCGCCATATAGAATCGGCAGACAGTAGTAACCCCACCGGCGCTGATGCGCGGGCTTATACACTTCCCAAATGTACTCGAAGTCAAAAACCTTTTTGGCGCGCCCGCGCGCGCTCACCATGTCGAGCGGCGCTAAGAATGTAACTTCATCGAGTGTGGTTACATCGGCGGGCTGCCATGAATCGGGAATCTTGCCACCGATCAGCATTTCCAGCACAGGCAAATCTTCCGTCAGCAAATAGTGCGGCTCTTTGTAGCCCTCAATCTTGATTTCTGTCACCTCACCGCGTTCGATCAACCGCCGCGCGATTTTTTCAGCATCGGGTTTGCTCAACTGCACTTCGAGGAGCAAACGGAAGCGCATCAGCCATTCGTTCATGTTGGCGATGTTCATTTGCTTCAACGCTTTGCGGGCAAAAAAGTTATGCGATTCGTCGATGTTCGCTTCACGCAGATACTGCGCCGGAACAAGCGCATCGCTGAAATACAAACGGCGTTCAAAGCGCAGGCGGCTGTGCGTCATCAGCTCGCCCGACATCCACATAAAATGCAGCGCGATTCCCGTGTCTTTGCGCGCTCGATAGCTGTCTACTCGCGCTTTGCCCTCAAAATCACGGTTGCCCAATGGTCCGCGCGCCCGCAGTTCTTCGCGCACAAAATTAAAGACTTCCTCGCGCCCATCGCCTAAGTGCCCCGTCAGCCAGCGGTGATAGGACGGATGGTTGTGCATGTTTTGCATTTGCGTGCGGAAGTAAGGCAGGTCTTCAATCGGGTAGTAGTAGAGCAGATTGCCGTAATCAAACGCGGCACGGTCTTCGGCTTTGGCGGGATGCGCCAGCACATCCAAATGGGCGATGTCATAATCCAGCACGCGGCTGTGCAGCGTGAGATCGTGATTGCGCGCGGTGATGTTCAGCGGGTCGATTTGCACACCGCCCATCGTTTGCATCGCTTGACGCGCGCCCGCTTGACCGCGCCAGCGTCGTCCGGGATACAACCCCTGCTGACCGATAATAAAGTGCCGCATCATAAGCGGCGTGATGGTGAGAATCGCTTGCTGTGATTTTGTCATTGAACAATTCTTCGCGGAATGCGCGTGTAGGGGCATCAATAAGACCGATTTGTCATAGAACAAATGTATCGCAAAAACAGGTTTTCGGCAACAAAAAACGCGGAGATTGGTTCTCCACGTTTTTTGAAATTTATCAGGCGAAGTTCAGCCCTTCTTGTTACGTCCAAACCCGCCGCGCGATTTTACGTCCGGGCTGTCGTTGCGCGGGCGGCTGCCGCCGCTGCTGAAACCGCCGCCTTTCGACTTGGTTCCGCCGCTGCTGCGCGGGGCGCTGAAACCGCTGCCTTTGGGAGTTTCACGACTGCCACCAAAGAACCCGCCTTTGCCACCGGAAGTTGTACCGCCAAAGCCAGAACGGGAATTGTCATCGTCGTCGTTGGGAGTGTATCCGCCAAACCCGCCGCGCGATTCAATATCGGGATCATCATAGCGCGGCGCGTAGTTCCCACGCGGAATCCCCCGACTGCCGCCCATCAAGCGCGTAAGCAGCATTATTCCGGCGATGATGATAATGCCGAATAGGCATAAGGTAATGAAGTCATCCATCGCGTTTTCCCTTTACTGAATTCTAAAGCTGACGGTATCAACTGGATTGCCGTTGATGAAGATTTCGGCTTCGTAATCGCCCGATTCAAACACTTCTGCCGAATCTGACGGTGTGAATTCAAACCACACACAGCCTTCGTAATCTTCAGCGTTGCTGATTTCTTCTGTATCTTCTACTGCCCGATCCCCGCGGAACAAACGCACGAATACGGGCGTGTTGGCGGGAATTTCGCTGCGTTCCAAGCCGACATAAATTGTGTCACTGCGGCTGAAGCTGTCGGTTTCATCAACCACGCAGCTGTCGCGGTCAAGCGCCAAACCAGCGACGAAATCGCCAATATCCGCGCCCGCGCTTTCAACAGTTTCACGGACTTCCGGTAGATTGTTGCCATCATTGTCGGTATCCGCGCCGCGATTCAAAAGCTGCGGCAAGAAGATAATCGCCGCCGCGATGACGACGATAATGATCAAGATCGTGCGCGTGTCTAGTTTAATGCCACCGATGGAAATGCCACCACTTTGATTATCAGAACTGCGTGGATCACGGTCTTTAGGCTGCTGCATGTTCGTTTTCCTCTCGATTGCGCCACACATCTCACATTCTAGTCTAGATTGTAGATATGCGCGTGTCCTTCAGTGAGTACCTATTGGGTATTCATGCTGACAATGTGGGGGATTGTCCTGTAGGTCAGTTGGGGGATGCTTACAGCCGGGCTTCGACGGTGCGATCCAGCCCGGCATAATCTTTGTGAACCGTGGCAAATGTGGGGTGAAGCGTTTGCACAGTTTCCAGTGCCGCCGCGCCTTGATCTGCGCCGATTTCCAGCAGGATGCACGCGCCTTTGTCGCAAACAGACGGAATTTGCGCGATCAAACGGCGCACCAAATCCAAGCCATCGCCGCCGCCATCGAGTGCCACATCCGGCTCAAAATCGCGCACTTTCACGTCTAACCCATCAATCACTTCGTGGGGGATATACGGCAGATTCGCCATGATCAGGTCGAACTTCAAGCCGTGTTCAATCACCGGAGTCAGCAGATCGCCGTGCCAAAAAGTCATGCGGTCTGCGACACCGTGCAGCGTGGCATTCTGTTTGGCGATTTCCAGCGCAGGGAGGCTCACTTCGCTGGCATGGACTTCGACTGACGCGGGCGCATCCATCGCCACACTAACCGCGATTGCCCCGCTGCCCGTGCCAATATCAATCGCGCGGAAAGGGCGGTCACACTGTTCGTTGATCCATGCCAGCGCCTTTTCGACGAGCAGTTCCGTTTCGGGGCGGGGAATGAGGACATCCGGTGTGACGATGAACTCGCCTTTGTAAAATGCGCGCTTGCCGAGAATATAAGCGAGCGGTTCGCCTTTCGCCGCCCGTTCCACCAGCACGATAAAGCGCGCCAATTCGGCTTCGCTCAGCTCGCGTTCGCCGTGCGCCAGCACATACACGCGATCCACGCCCAGCACTTTCGCCATCAGCAGTTGTGCGTCAAGCGATGCGCTGCGCGAGACATTGGCGATTCGTTTGCGCCCTTGTGCGAGCGCATCAGCGAGGGTGATCATGGGTTTGGCTTTCGTGAGAGAGGTATATCGCGCCCGTTGATAATTGGGGAACGGGCGGCATATATGCCGCCCATACTATAAGAGAAGTTTAGGCGACCGGCATTTAGGCGACTTGTTCATCGCCGCCCGCCGCGAGTTTCTCCGCTTGATCTTGCGCGATCAATTCATCGATAAACTCGTCGAGTTCACCCTGCATAACGGCGGGTAGGTTGTAAATCGTCAAATTGATCCGATGATCGGTCACGCGATTTTGCGGGTAATTATAGGTACGAATTTTCTCTGATCGCTCGCCTGTGCCAACCTGACTGCGGCGTTCAGATTCTTGCGAACTGCGCTGCCGCTCGACTTCCATTTCGTACAGCTTGGCGATTAGCATTTGTTTGGCGCGTTCTTTGTTTTGAAGCTGACTGCGTTCATCCTGCATCGTGATCACAATGCCGGTGGGAATGTGCGTCATCCGCACCGCCGAGTCCGTCGTATTGACCGACTGACCGCCCGCGCCGCCGCTGCGATACACATCAACGCGCACATCATTCATGTTGAGCTGCACATCCACTTCATCCATTTCCGCCAGCACCGCCACCGTCACTGTGCTGGTGTGAACGCGCCCTTGCGCTTCGGTTTCCGGCACGCGCTGAACGCGATGCACGCCGCTTTCAAACTTCAAGCGGCTGAACGCGCCCTTGCCGCTGACCTCAAACTTGATCTCTTTGAAGCCGCCCGCTTCGCTTTCGTGCTGCTCAAAAACGTCGATCTTCCAGTTGCGTCGGGTAGCATAATAGCTGTACATACGAAACAAATCTGCCGCGAACAGCGCGCTTTCATCGCCGCCCGCGCCCGCACGAATTTCGATGATCACATTTTTGTCATCACGCGCATCTTTGGGCAGCAGGAGCATTCGCAAATCGTGCTGAAGCTGCTCTATTTCGCTTTGCAGCGTGTCGATTTCTTCCTGTGCCATCGCACGGAGATCGGGATCATTTTCATTCTCGATCAGTTCGCGTGCGCCGTTGAGTTCCTCGCTCTTGGCTTTGTATTTGCGATACGTTTCGACCACATCTTGAAGGTTGCTGCGTTCTTTGCTGTATTCCGCGATTTTGGCGTAGTCGCTCAACACCGCCGGATCGCTCAATAAGCGTTCGAGTTCATCATAGCGAGCATCAATTGCCGCCAATTTGTCAAACATGGATTTGCCTTGCCGCTTGGGTGGGTGAACCTTATCCTTTTATTATACGGTTTGCGCCTATCGAATTGAAGGGGAGAGGTTGCGGGTGGATTGACAAAGTAGAACAAAAAAGCTAATTTTAGAGAAGTTCACACGCGCATGGAGTTCTTGCCCGAATGAGTTATCTGTTTGATGAGCGTCTGTCAGAGTCGCCGCTGGTTAATCTTATCTGGCGAACGCAGTCTACCCATGCGATCCCGTTTATATCGCAGGCGGTTGCTACATGGGAGATGGTCATCACCCGGCAGCACGGCAAAGTTACCCTATCGATTTTGGGGCCGGAAACAAAGCCATTTCCGGCTGATGGGCTTGATGATGCCGAATTCTTCGGAATTCAATTCAAGGTCGGGTCGTTTATGCCGCATTTGTCTGCCAGTTCACTGGTTGATTCAGCGATACACCTGCCCGCTGCTTCCGGCAGCAAAGTATGGGTTAACGGCGCGGCATGGGAAATTCCTACCTTTGAGAACGCCGACACTTTCTTAAATCGCCTGACGCGGCAGGGTATTGTCACCCATGATCCAGTGATTACAGCGGCCCTCAACAACCAGCCAACGCATCTTTCGCCGCGCACGCTTCAACGGCGATTTTTATCTATCACAGGGCTAACGCACGGGATGATCGTACAAATCGAACGCGCTCGCCGCGCTTTGACTTTGTTAGAGCAGGGCGGTTCAATTCTAGATGCTGTCGATCTCGCGGGCTATGCCGATCAAGCGCACATGACACGCGCGTTCCGGCGCTATTTCGGTCAAACGCCCGCGCAGCTTGCCCACCAACCAATATCCGCCCTCAGCCGATAGGAAAAAACGATGTGCCGCAATATCAAAACGCTGTACAATTTTTTGCCGCCGACAACGGACGACGAAATCCGCGCGGCGGCGCTGCAATACGTCCGCAAAGTGAGCGGATTCAACAAGCCGTCGAAAGTCAACGAAGCGGCGTTTAATGCTGCTGTCGATGCAATTGCCGCCGCGACTGCCGCGCTTCTCAATTCGCTGGAAACGCAGCAGCCGCCCAAAGATCGCGCCGAAGAACTAGCGAAGGCGCGTATTCGTACACAGCGCCGTTTCGCAAAATCGAACGGCTAAGCCTGCGTCGCGGCGACTGCGGCGAGATAACGTCCGCTGTCCTTCAAAATACGTTCTTGAGTGGCGTAATCGACATAGTAAATGCCAAAGCGTTTTTCATACCCAAACGCCCACTCGAAATTATCCATCAAGCTCCATACGAAGTAGCCCGCAAGCGGCACGCCTTCATCGACAGCGCGTTTGGCGGCTTCAAAATGGGCTTGCAGATACGCCACGCGCCGATCATCATGCACGCGCTTTGTGCCATCGGGATCAGTTGTCACCGTGTCAGGGTACGCCGCGCCATTTTCGGTGATGTAGATGGCGCGCGGGCTGTAATCGGAATGCAGGCGCTTCAGCAGTTCGTACAGCCCGTCAGGATACACTTCCCAACCCATTGCCGTATATTCGCCTTCGGGACGCTCCATACGCACACGCAAAATCGAGTCTAAATCGCCCGGTTTGGGAGTGTGCGTACCCGCATCCTCCACGACATGACGGAAATAGTAATTCACGCCGAGAAAGTCAATCGGCTGCCCCATGCGTCGCATATCACCCGGCTGAATATCTGGCATGTGTTCGGCGTAAAACTGCGCCATATCCGCGGGATATTCGCCGCGAAATACCGGATCGAGGTACCAGCGGTTCTGGAAGCCATCATAGCGCGCCGCCGCTTCCATGTCGGTTGGTGTGGCGGTGGCGGGGTAAGTATGTGTGAGGTTGCAGGTGATTCCGACCTGTGCATCGGTCACATTGGCGCGCAAAATGTTGACCGCGTCCCCGTGCGCGAGATGCATATGGTGGCTTGCCGCCAACGCTGTCGCGGGATTGTCACTGACTTGCCCCGGCGCATGAACCCCCGCCGTGTAGCCCAACCATGTGAACACCCAAGGCTCGTTGAACGTGATCCAATGCTTCACGCGGTCACCCAGCGCCCGGCTCAACGCATCGGTATACGCGCCAAAATCATCGACAATCCCGCGCCGCAGCCAACCACCTTGATCCTGCAGAGCTTGCGGCAAATCCCAATGATAGATGGTGATATACGGGGTGATTCCCTCCGCCAGCAAACCATCGACGAGCCGGCTGTAAAAGTCGATACCCTGCTGGTTGACTGTGCCCCGTCCGCTGGGGAAAATGCGTGACCATGCTGCCGAAAAGCGATATGCCGACACATTCAGCGCCTTGATCAAGCCAATATCGCTTTGCCAGCGGTGATAGTGATCACAAGCTACATCGCCGGAATCGCCGTTGGCGACTTTTCCGGGTGTGTCGGAAAACACATCCCAAATGCTCGCGCCGCGCCCGCCTTCAGTCGCGCCGCCTTCAATTTGGTACGAAGCCGTTGCGACACCCCACGTAAACCCTGCCGGAAACTGAATATTTGTCATTGTCGATCCCTTTATTGGTGGTCGCGGGCGGCATATTTGAACGGTGCGCCCGCAATTTGTAAAACGTGAGTTTACACACTTCTTTCAAACAGCTAACAGCGAACTTAGACAAAACTTACCCTTTGGGCTTAAGCTGTATGGTAGTGTTTGTGGCTTTAACGGTTTGGCAGGGGAATTGACCCTTTCGCGCCAACCGTGTAAGTGTGTATAAGGATCGCGCAGTATGTCCCTTTCCGTCAAGAAATTGTTCGGGGTACTTACCCTGATTCTCGTCGCAGCAGCGGCGTTCATTCTTGGCACTACCGTTGTGTCGCTGAACGCGCAAAGTCCTGTCAACTGGACGAATTTTCCGATTACCACACAGGTGGTCCCACAGAACGCCTCCTCTGAGGAGCAGATTCTTGCCGGTATCTACAACCGGGTTAGCCCAAGCGTTGTCAGCATCAATGTCATCAGTCGTGGCACAAGTCCACTCGGCGACAGCGGCTTCGCTGAAGGTTCTGGAACGGGCTTCGTGATTGATACTGAAGGACATATCGTCACCAACAGCCATGTTATCGAAGGTGCGGTACGAATCGAAGTTAACTTCTTTGATGGGCGTATTGTGCGTGGAGAAATCGTTGGTGATGATCCTGACAGCGATCTCGCTGTGATTCGCGTTGATGTTCCCGCTGATACACTCACACCGGTGCAGCTTGGCGACAGCAACTCCCTGTTCATTGGGCAAGAAGTGATCGCTATCGGCAGCCCGTTCAATCAACGTTGGACGATGACGACGGGCATCATCAGCGCGCTTGACCGCACCATTCAAGGACTGACGAACTATTCGATTGGCTCGGTCATTCAAACCGATGCTGCGATCAACCCCGGCAACAGCGGCGGACCGCTGCTCAACCGTAACGGCGAAGTCATCGGCGTGAACTCGCAGATCATCAGCCAAACGCGGAGTAATTCCGGCGTAGGATTTGCCATTCCCGTCAATTTGGTGCGTCGAGTTGCCGCATCGCTCATCAGTGATGGAGAGGTGGAATACAGCTATCTTGGTATTCGCGGCGGCGGCATGACGCTCGACATCATCGAAGCGCTCAACCTCCCCAACAATGCCTATGGCGTGGTCGTGAGTTCTGTTGAAAGTGGCACGCCAGCCGCGCGCGCTGGTCTGCAATCGATTGACCAGCGTATTGGGCAGAATGGCAGCGTGACTATTCGCTCGGTGGACATTATCACTGAAGTCAACGGTACGCCGCTGCGCGACATGAGCGATCTCGTCGCGTATCTCGCGGAATATACCGAACCGGGGCAAACCATCAACCTGACTGTGGTGCGCGGCAGTGAAGAATTCGTCGTGCCAGTGACGCTCGACGCTCGTCCGTCGTAACCGCAGCTGCCGCGCCATACAGTGCGCGGTAAGGAAAATACGCTATACTTTCCGTTTGCAGGACAGTGGGAAACTTGTGCAACCCACTGTCCTTTTCGTTTTAGAATAGAACATGCGTGATCAAATATGCCTTGATTTTACATTGATCTCACCTAGCAGAAAGAATCACTGAGAACGGCAGCGAAGGATGATGTTGTGACAACTATGCTTAACCGCCGTTATACCCTCGTTGAGAAGATTGGCGAAGGGGGCATGGGGACGGTTTATCGCGCCCATGACCGTTTGACAGGCGACGAAGTTGCGATGAAGCAGGTGCTTTCGCTGTCTGCCCCTGCCGGCGCGCGCATCCCCGGCGATGCTGCCAAACGTGCCGAAAGTTTGCGTTTGGCGCTGGCACAGGAATTTCGCACGCTGGCATCGCTCCGTCATCCGAATATCATCACCGTTCTCGATTACGGCTTCGATGGCGACGATGCTAAGCCGTATTTCACAATGGAATGGCTGCACAACGCGCGTTCGATTTTGCACGCGGGGCGTGGACTGCCTCTGCAAGAAAAGATTGGGTTGATCGTGCAGGTACTTCAAGCACTGGCGTACTTGCATCGCCGGGGAATCGTCCACCGTGACCTCAAACCCGCGAATGTTCTCGTTACCAAGGATGAACCGGACGGACTGCGCGTCCGCGTACTCGATTTCGGTTTAGCGGCAATCCGCAATACGCTTCAGCCGACAGAAAATGTCGTCTTGGGGACGCTGCATTATCTCGCGCCAGAACTTTTACAAGGCAAAGCCGCTTCCGAAGCCAGCGATATGTACGCTGTCGGCGTGATTGCTTACGAACTGATCACAGGCAAACACCCGTTCATGCAAGATGGCGATGACCCAAGCGATTTGGTCATCGCTGTGCTGACGCGCGCGCCCGATCTGATGCGGCTGTGGGAAACCACTTTGGTCAACGTCGATTCCGCGCTGCCGCCTCAGGACGATGCCCCGACCAACGCGCCGCTTCATGAACAAGCGAACGTCGATACAGTCATGCTCGCGCCTTCCCATCTTGCTGGCGCGCAGCCAACCACTGCCTCCACCGATGCGCCGCTTGGTTCAGTCACGTTCGATGACAGCCGCGACGAACCTACGCTCCGTTTGAACGTTGATCAACTGGAAACCGATCTCGCTAATCTTCAGCAGCGCGGCAGCGATCCAATGTCCACAGATTCCGACGCGGCAGTTCATCTCCCATCCACACTCCCGCTTGGCACACCCGACTTCTTCCAAACCCGCGAAATTCGCGCGGTGGGTGGCGATAATCGCCTGATCGATATTTTCAGCCGCTTGCTGTCGAAAAATCCCGCCGAACGTCCCGTAGACGCGCAAATGCTGATCGGAGAACTGTGCAGCGCTGTTGGGCTGCCCATCCCGCCAGAAACGAGCGCCATCCGTGAGAGTTATTTACAAGCGGCGGCTTTCGTGGGGCGCGATGAAGAACTCGCACAGCTCAACGCCGCTCTCGATTCCGCTCTGCAAAGCAAGGGGAGCGCGTGGCTGGTAGCGGGCGAAAGCGGTGTCGGCAAGTCGCGCCTGCTCGATGAACTCCGTATTCGCGCGCTTGTCAAAGGTATGGTGGTGCTGAAAGGGCAGGGCGCGACGAGCGGCACACTCTATCACATTTGGCGCGATCCGATTCGGCGGCTTGCCCTGTTCGATCCGCCGGATGATTCGGCGGCGAGCGTTTTCAAACGCATTGTATCCGATTTCGACACCCTAATCGGGCGCGATATTCCGCTTGACAGTGCCCTTGTCAAACCATCGCAGCTTGCCAAAGCCCTTACCGAGTGGTTTGGCGCGCAAACCCAACCGATCCTGCTGCTGTTGGAAGATTTGCAGTGGGCACAAGACAGCCTTGACACGCTCGAATCGCTTAATCAGCTTGCCGCAGATCACAAGCTGCTGATAGTCGCCAACTTCCGCGATGACGAATCGCCCGATCTACCGGATCAACTGCCCACGATGCGCTTTCTCAAACTCAAACGCCTAAGTCCGCAGGCAATTGCCGATCTCGGCGCTGCGATGCTTGGCTCGGCGGGCAAAAAGCCGGAAGTGCTTGAACTGCTTCAGCGTGAAACCGAAGGCAACGCCTTTTTTATGGTCGAAGTCATTAACGCGCTGGCGCAGCGCAGTGGTCGCTTGAGCGCGATTGCCGATTCGCTGGCGACTGGAACGCTCCCCGAACGCATCTTCACGGGTGGGCTGCTGCAAATCGTTCAGCGCCGCCTAGATCGTGTGCCGGGAGAAGCGCAGCCGTTACTCCGCGCAGCGGCAGTCGCGGGTCGCCGTTTGGATGCCGCCGTCCTGCGTCACATTCAGCCCACCGTTGATTACGGGGCGTGGCTGCGTGTGTGCGCCGATGCTGCATTCATCGAACCCGCGCAGTTCGCTGGACCGGAAGTGTGGCAGTTCGCCCACGATAAACTGCGCGAAGGACTGCTCTACATGATGGATGCGGAAGAACGCAAGCGCGCGCATCGTGCTGTCGCCGTCGCCATCGAAGCTGTGTACGCCGATGATCCCACTGTACATGCCGTCGCGTTGACCGAACATTGGTATGAGGCGGGTGATAAGAAGAAAGAACGGCAGTATGCCCGCCATGCGATCAAGCGGGCGCATATGTTGAGCGATTTTCACGGCGAAATCGCGCTCATCAAACGCGCACTTGAAGATGGCGGCGATGACACCCGCGACAGCGCCGACGTGATGAAATCCATGGGCGAAGCCTTGTTCCAGTTAGGCGATTTTGCCGAAGCGAAAATCCACCACGAAAAAACGCTCGCCGTGGCGCGGCGCATCAATTACGCTGAAGTCGAAGCCTTCGCATTGAGCGGCTTAGGACGTATCAGCGCCTATCAAGGCGATTATGTCACCGCGCGCCAGCTTATCGAAGCGTGTTTGCCCCTCTATGACAAAGCCGTGCAAGCGGGCGAAACACCAACCCGCGCCGCCATCACCAGCAAAGCCGCGTGCTTAAACGATCTATTCGTCGTCGCGTCGATGCAGGGCGACTACGAATACGCCGCCAAGCAGGTCGTGCAGGCGATTGAGCTGTATCGCTCGATTAACAACAAAAAGGGCATCGCGGATTGTCTCAATTACTTGGGCAATCTCGCAGAACTGCGCCACGACTATGACGAAGCTCGCCGCTTGTATCTTGAAAGCCGTGCGACCTATTTAGAAATGGCGCAGCGGCAGGGTGTAGCCACCAGCGGATACTATCTAGGGCGCTTGGAAGAAGAAGCGGGCAACACCGCCGAAGCCCGCCGCTGGTACGACGACAGCCGTGCTATCTACGAGCAGATTGGGGATCGCTACAACGTCGCCGATACTATCGTGTGTCAAGGATTCGTTTGCCTTGCTGAGGGCGATCCCGAAGGCGCGGAAGCCTTGTTCCTCGAAGGCATGATGATCGCTCGTGAAATGGGCGCGATGCCGCCGCTTCTGCACGGGTTATCCGGCTATGCGACCCTCTGGGAGCATCAAGGCAAATACGAGTCAAGTGCCGATTTGCTGGCGTGTATGAGCGTAAATGACAGTCTGGACGATGCCATGCGCGATGTACGCCTCAAACCGCTGCGCGAAAAACTCGTGCCCCATTTTCCCAATGGACTGCCAGCACAGTCGTCTAAAACGGCTGAGGAATGGGTGGCGCTTGTGCTGCCTTCCACCGAAGCGCGCGCCGAATCGCCTCCCGCAGTCGTTTGAGGGCACGTTACAAAATCCAAAAAATGCATTACACTCTATGTGTGTCCTTTGTTAGGAGACTTTTTAATAGGGGGAATCGATGCGAAAACGCTCCATGCTTCGCGTGTGGTTGATGTTTGTATGCTGCTTATTGTTTGTAGGATCGCTCTTTGTGATGAGCAGCACTGTACGTGTCGCGTATACGCAAGCGGGAGCGACGGCGACTCCCACAGGCACTGCCACTGGTACAGCCACCGCCACAGCAACCAGTACGTCTAACGCCACTTCGACAGCTACAGCTACAGCAACCAGTACATCTAACGCGACTTCAACAGCAACAGCCACAGCAACCAGTACATCTAACGCCACTTCGACAGCTACAGCTACAGCTACAGCCACTTCCAACGTGACGGCGACAGCCACCGTTACCGGAACGCTGCCTTCTGCCAGCGCAACCCCAACCGCGACCACCACCATTGTGGTCACGCCGACAACCCAGCCGAACTGCCCGAATCCGCTCATCAATTCCGCCGTGCAAGGGCGCATCGTGCAAACGACACTCGCCTATTGGGCACCGGACATCAATACGCTGACGACGGTGCTTCTGCCCGGCGGATCATCGTGGTGGGTGACGGACGCGCAAAATGGATTCTATCAATTGTGGATCACATGCGAAGCGAATTTGGTTTGGGTGCCCGCCGCGCTCGTGGAGCCGAACTATGATGCTGTGTGGCAGGGCGCGCTCTTGCCTCCTGCCGGAAACTAACCTCTACATGATGACGCGGCGGGCATTTGTTTTCCCGCCGCGTTTTGATTCACCTATTCAACACCCTGCCCGCACGGCGTGAATATACTAGAATTACAGGTGAAATCATTCGTGACAATCATCGGGAGTGAGGTTTTCATGAGCGATACAACATCGGAATGGGTGAGCTTACGCCAAGCGGCGGAACTGCTCGGTGTGCATCCTGCAACAGTACGCACATGGGCGGATAAAGGCGATATTCCATCACGCCGAACGGCAGGTGGACACCGCCGTTTTCGTCGCTCCGATTTACTGCAATATGCGGAAACACAGGGCGAACTTCAACCCGTCGAAGTGCAGGTGATCATTCAAAACGCGCTCGGTCAAACGCGGATGCAGGTCGGCGGTGGCACGTTGGCGCATCAAGAGTGGTACACCGCCATGAGCGAAGCATCCCGCGCGGTGATGCGCGAAAAAGGGCGCGAAGTGCTGGAAGCGTTACGCAATTATCTGGCGCAGGGCGCGCCTGATTCTCGGCTGGGCGACGCTATTCGCATCGGCAAGGAATACGCCGCCTTACTCGACAGCGACAGCCTTACCCTTCCACAGGCAGTACGTGGATTTTTCTATTTCAGCGATTTTGTCACCAATTCAGTACTCACCTGGACGGAAGTGACGCAGCCCCGTTCCGCTACGGAATGGGCAGCGCTTCTGCGGCAGGTGAACACGTTCATCAACGCCATGCTGCTCTCGATCATCGAATTTTACGAAGCGGACTAACCTGCTATGCCCGCTACGCCCGCATGGGTCGCGCTAAGCATGGTTGAATTTTTGGGCGGCAGGAAGATGCGCGCACTGCTCGATCATTTCGACGGCGATCTCAACGCCATCATGCGCGCCGATTCCGTGCATCTGCGCCGCGTCCCCGGCATTGGCGAAAAGATCGCCGCGTCGATTCTCGCCATCGACCTGATGCGGATCATCCCACTCATTGAACGCTGGCAAAGCGAAGGTGTGCGGCTCATCGCATGGGATGAGCCCGACTACCCCTCGCGCTTGCTGGCGCTTGATGATCCCCCGCCAACCCTCTATGTGCGTGGGGATGCGCCGCTGCATGCCGAAAAATCTGTCGCCATTGTTGGAACGCGCCAGCCCACACCCGAATCCGCTGAAGCCGCCCGCCAGATCGCGTTTGCGCTGGCGGCGCGCGGCATCTACATCATCAGTGGTTTAGCGCATGGCATTGATGCCGCCGCGCATGTAGGGGCGCTTGCCGCGCCAAACGGGATCACGCTGGCGGTGTTGGGTGGAGGTGTGCTGAACATCTATCCACCGCAAAACCGCGCGCTTGCCGGCGCAATCCTCAAGCGCGGCGCGTTGATCAGCGAAGTGCCGCCGTTTTCCGAAAGCAAACCAACTTTTCTAGTCGCGCGCAATCGCTTGATCAGCGGCATGTGTGATGCGTTATTGGTGGTGGAAACAAGCGCCGAAGGCGGCGCGATGCACGCCGCCCGCCGCGCGCTCGAACAGGGGCGGCGCGTCTACGTGATCGACAACGGCGCGTCGGGCAATCTGGCGTTGCTGGACGAAGGCGCGCAGGTGTTCAGCGTGGGTTTTGAGGGTTAAACAGGATATATAAACACATCGGGCGCTGCCGGAAATCCGACAGCGCCCTTTTCATGCGGTCTTCGGGAGCGTACCCTGTTTAAGGGTCACACACCAGAAGGTGGTGTCTTACGCGGGGTTCACCCCCATATGACTGCGACTCGACACGATCACCTCCCTTCGCTACATGAACGATAGTGTACAGTATAGCAGCAATTTTCAGCGGGTCAAGAGGGTTCACATTGTGCCTTAATTTGAAGGACTAAACCCCACCGCTGTATGTCCTGTGCGCCTCATCGAGACATAAATGTCGCCGCACTACACGCGCCAATCGTTTAGTTCTACAAACTTCTCCACACTTTGATTTTCTGCCTCGCGTGCATTCGTCATAACGTTAATTGCCTTCAATTTACGTCCTTTCGACCCCAAAATCGGGACACAAAGGACATATGTCTTAATGGTTATGCGCTATAGCACGATGCTGGCGATATTCAACACCCGCACAATCTGCTCCGTGTGATTCACATCATGCAGCGCCGTTGCGACAGCCTGATCCAGCACGCGCATATCGCCGTAATCAGCATGAACGCCCACCCGCTGCCACTGCTCCGCTGACAGCGATTCCAACAGGCGCAGCTTTTCCGTCCGCCGCACCAGATACGATTGCACCACGTCGCTGAAGATTTGATGCGCGTAATCGTGTTCAATCACTGCTTCGAGAGGCTTGAACCCGATCAGTGCGGGGCGATCCTGTTCGAGGGTGGCGCGTAAGCGTTGGTTGTACACATCTTCGAGATCGTTTAGGTGACACATAATCTCCAGCACGTTCCAACCGTCATCACCATCGCGGTTGCCCATCGCCTTCGTTTGATCCACATCGCGCAAAATCGCAGACAAGATAACAGGCGTTTTCCGCAGCCACATCAAGGCGCGGTCAGGGGTATACAGCGTGTTCAATCGTTCAACCCTTTCTTAGGCAAAAATCACGTCACTCAAACCGAGCGCGCGGATGATCTGTTCGGTATGATCGCCGTCATGCAGTGCCGTGATTGTCGCCATCTCCAGAATAGGCACAATTCCCCATGTAGGGTGCGCGCCCTTGCGATTCCATGCTTCGGGGGTCAAACGGCTTAACAGATCAAGATGCTGGCGGCGCAGTTCCAGCCATTCATTCCACACGGTCAGGAAATCCTGCTCCGCATAGCGATTTTCGGCTGCCAATGTCATTGGGTTATAGACAGGCAGGGCGGGTTCATCTGCTTCCAACACCAGCTTGTTCCGGCTCATAAAGATGTTTTCGTAGTCGCGCAAATGGCATAGGACTTCGAGAACCGTCCAACCGTCTGAACCGTCGCGCGCCGACACTGCACGCGCATGATCCACGCCTTTGAGAATGACCGACAGCGTGGTCGCGTTTTTCTTGAGAGCGAGCAAAGTGCGAGTAGGGCTTAAGGCGGGCATATAAGAATCCTTCACATTTCTGATGCGCTTTTTATTCGCCACCTCTACAATGCTGCATAGAACAAAATGAGGGGTAGAGGCTTACCATTATGGCATTCAATCTAGATCAATACACGAATAAAGCACAGGAAGCGATTCTCAAGGCGCAGTCACTTGCGACTGAATACGGTCATACCGCTATTGAGCCAATCCACCTGTTAACTACGCTCGTAGGGCAAAAGGACGGTGTTGTGCCGGAAGTCGTCGCCAAAATCGGCGCGCGACCCGCACAGGTCTTGAGCGATCTCGAATCCGCGCTCAAGGAACGTCCGCGCACTTATGGCAGCAACGCCAAGCCGAATCTGGCGAAAAACAGCATTGAAACGCTCACGCGCGCCGAACAAGAAGCCGAGCGCATGACCGATGAGTACGTCAGCACCGAACATATCCTGTTGGCGCTGGCAGACGAGAAAAGTGTCAGCGCTGGACTTGCCAAGCATGGCATTACCCGCGACGCGATTCTTGCCGCGCTCACTGCTATTCGCGGCGGGCAGCGCATCACCAGCCAAGACCCGGAAGGGACGTACAAGAGTCTTGAAAAATACGGACGCGATCTCACCGCGCTTGCACGACGCGGCAAACTCGATCCCGTGATCGGGCGTGATGAAGAAGTTCGCCGCGTCATTCAGGTCATCAGCCGTCGCACGAAGAACAATCCGGTGCTGATTGGTGAGGCGGGTGTCGGTAAAACGGCGATTGTCGAAGGGTTGGCGCAGCGCATTGTCAACGGCGATGTGCCGGAAGGCTTGCGCGACAAGCAGATCATCTCGCTGGATATAGGCAGCTTGCTTGCAGGCGCGAAGTTTCGCGGCGAATTTGAAGAACGCCTGAAAGCCGTCCTCAAAGAAGTTGTGGACAGTAATGGGCGCGTCATTCTGTTTTTGGACGAGCTTCACACCATTGTGGGGGCAGGTGCAGCCGAAGGCGCGGTAGATGCTAGCAACATGCTCAAGCCGATGCTGGCGCGCGGCGAACTTCGCTGCATTGGCGCGACCACGCTGGACGAATATCGCAAATACATCGAAAAAGACGCGGCGCTCGAACGTCGTTTTCAGCCCGTGTTCGTCGATGAACCGAGCGTCGAGGACACGATCAGTATTTTACGTGGCTTGAAAGAACGCTATGAAGTGCATCACGGGGTACGCATCCAAGACTCCGCCGTAATCGCTGCCGCCACCTTGAGTGATCGCTATTTGCCGGATCGCCAGCTTCCCGACAAAGCGATTGACCTGATCGACGAAGCCGCCGCGCGCTTGAAAATGGAGATCGACTCCAAGCCTGCCGCGCTCGAAAACGTCGAGCGTCAAATCATGCAGTTGGAGATCGAACGCGAGGCGCTTAAGAAAGAACGGGACCGCGCATCGCTCGAACGTCTGGAAGCGCTTGAACACGAACTCGCGCAGTTGCGCGAAGAAGTCGGCGCGTTGACCGCTCGCTACCAGCGCGAAAAAGATGCGATTGAAGGTATTCGCTCGATCAAGGCGCAAATTGATGACGCGAAAGTGAAGCTCGAACAAGCGGAACGCCGCGCTGATCTTGAAGGAGCGGCACGCTTGCGCTATGGCACGCTTCCTGATCTCGAACGGCAGTTGACCGTTAAAGAGCAAACGCTTGCCGAAATGCGTCAAGCAGGCGTAACTATGCTTCGCGAAGAAGTCGATGCCGACACGATTGCCGAAGTCGTTTCGCGCTGGACAGGCATTCCCGTTGGGCGCTTGTTGGAAGGCGAAGTCGAAAAGCTGCTGCGGATGGAACAGCGTCTGCATGAGCGCGTAATCGGGCAGGATGATGCCGTCAAAGCGGTGTCGGCGGCGGTACGCCGCGCGCGCGCTGGACTCAAAGACCCCAATCGCCCTGATGGCGTATTCCTGTTCTTGGGTCCCACGGGTGTGGGTAAAACCGAACTCGCGCGTTCACTCGCGGAATTTCTGTTTGACGACGAAGCCGCGATGGTTCGCATCGACATGAGCGAATTTGGCGAACGTCACAGCGTTGCCCGTTTGATCGGTGCGCCGCCGGGCTATGTCGGCTATGAGGAAGGCGGTCAGTTGACCGAAGCCGTGCGCCGCCGCCCATACAGTGTTGTGCTGCTCGACGAAATCGAAAAGGCGCACGCCGACGTATTCAATATCTTCTTGCAGGTGTTCGATGATGGTCGCCTGACCGATGGGCAGGGGCGCACGGTTGATTTCAGCAACACCATCATCATCATGACGAGCAACATCGGCAGCCACTTGATCAAGAGTATGGGGGCGAATGCTGACAAAAAGGCGCTGCGTCAGGCGATCATGGATGAACTCGATAACTATCTGCGTCCGGAATTTCTCAACCGTCTGGACGATGTCATCATCTTCCAAAACTTGACGCAGGACGATATTCTTCGCATCGTCAATGTACAGCTTCGCCGGTTGGAGAAACTGCTCACCAGCCGCCGCCTGACGCTCGAACTCACCGCCGATGCACGGGCGTATCTCGCGGAGCAGGGCTACGATCCCGTATACGGGGCGCGTCCACTCAAGCGAGCCATTCAGCGTGAACTGCAAGACCCGCTGGCGATGCACATCCTTGAGGGTCGTGTGCGCGATGGCGATCACTTTGTGGCAGACGTGAACGCCGACGGTACAGGTTTAGAATTCACAACGGTGGATCAAGGCGAGGTAGTTTAATTTTCTGGAATCGGGGCGGAATTTCTTTGCCCCGATTCCGCGAAAACATTCATTTGTAGGGACGCGCTTCTGCTCGTCCAACTTGCTACCCCACCAAGCTCTCCAACCGTTCGACGAGTTTCTCCATCACACCGAACGTTTTCACAATCGCGTCCGGTTGAGTCATATCCACGCCCGCGCCCGTGAACAAATCCGGCGCATACTGTGACCATCCTGCTTTCAGCATCGCCAGATACCGATCCACCGCGCCAGCTTCACTAGCGAGAATATTTTCCGCCAACGCATGTGCCGCGCTGATCCCGACGGAATACTGGAATGTGTAAAACGGCATGTACAGGTGCAAATACTGCCCCCATGTCGTCGCCGTCCGCACGGGATCATCCACCATCGTGTCGCCGTAGCCTTCACCAAACAGCCGACTTGTGATCTCGTTCAATATCGCCGCGTTCAGCGGTTGATCGTTCTCCGCCCGCGTGTACACCTCAAGTTCAAAGCGTGCCAGCGTTGGCATGGTGAAGAAATAGCGGTGGAAGTTGAACATCGCCTCGTCGATCAGCGCCAGTTGAAAGGTGCGATCATCGGCTTTTTCGCGCATCAAATACGCGCGCACCATCGCCTGATGAAAGTTCGATGCCGTCTCCGCGACGGATGACGATGATCCGCTTGCCAAAAATCCGTTGTAAATCTCCGGTTGATTCTGGTTCATCAAGTAGCTGTGCATCGCGTGACCGAGTTCATGCGCCAGCACACTCATCGCCATCAGCGATCCGTCGAAGGTGTTGAACACAAACGGATGTGTGTCATACGCCGCGCTGGCAAATGCGCCCTGCATCCGTCCGCTGTTCGTCGCATAATCGACCCACCGATCCGTCGTCGCGCCCTGCCGCAATATCCGCACGTAGTCCGCGCCCAATGGCTCAAGTCCCGCACAAATCCAATCGACAGCCTGACCATAGCTGATGCGCGGATCATCTTTGACCAGCGGTGCCCACACATCATACGGGCGCAGTTGATCCACGCCGAGTGCCTTACGTTTTGCCGCCCAATAGCGATGCCACACGGGCAAATTCGCGGTGAAGGTGTTGATCAGCGTATGGAACACTTCAACAGGCAGGTTGGAAGGCGCAAGCCGTGATTCCAGCACCGATCCGTATCCGCGCACCCGCGCCAGAAAGACGTTCTGTTTCACGCTGGTGATCAAGTTGCTGGCGAGCGTGTTTTCCATCGCGCGATGTACATCCGCGAAGCTCTCCCATGCGGTGCGCCGCAACGTGCGATCCGTGCTTTGAATCCCTGTTGGCGGCACAATTGCCTGCGCGACGGGATGTGCCAATCCGGTGCTGTCCATCGCGTCGGGGAACTTCATATCCGTGTTGACCAGCTCACGGTACGTCTGAAATGTCCCCGCGAACGGGTCTTGCAGCATCCCCAACACGCGCTCCACATCCGGCGACAGCCGATGATCTTTCAAGCGCAGCACGTTCTTGAAGTAGTGCGTATATGGGGTCAGCCGCATATCATCAGCCGCCCACACCAGCACTTGATCGCCCAATGCGAGAATCTCCGGTTCGGCAAATGCCACCGCCGCGTTGAGGCTTCCGATCATCCCCATCACCTGCCCGCGTTTCGCTTTGGCTTCCGCGTCGGTGGTATCAACTGCCGTCGCCATCGTCACGACTGTGTTTAAGCGATACACGCGCCGCCGCAAACGGGTATACGCATCCAAAAATGCTGCCAAATTGTCCGGTGATTCCTTCAATGTGCCTTTGAACTGCTCCAGCGCGGCAATACGCGGCTTAATCGCATCGAATTCAGCTTGGAACGCTTCCCATGACTCGAACACGCTTTCCCGGTTCCATTTTTGTTCGCGTGGAACATCGGTATATTTCAATGCTGTGGTCATTCACTGCCCTTCATGATGATGTTTTAAGAAAAGAGTCTATACCCCGCGAAACACGTCCTTAACCGCCACACTCAATCCCGGCAGCAAATCGCCGCCAGTCAGTGTGCCATCTTCACCCACCAGATCGCGGCTGTCGTGCGTCAGCACCTCGACCAACCGTCTTTCGGGATACACCAGCCACACTAATTTTGTGCCGTTATTCAAATAGAAATCGGCTTTTTCCGTCATTTCTTTGTAGCTTTGTGTTGGTGATTTAATTTCAACCGCCAGATCGGGCAGGTAATTCGCTGCACCTTCACGGGTGACTGGCTTACTCATGTCGAGTACGACAGAGACATCTGGTATTCGATCATTGTGGTCGTCATCTGTAGGATGGTGACGCGCTTCTACAGCGGCTCTCCCGATTGGATTGGAATAGAGATAGAGGTTGAGCCATGTGCCAATATTTAATGCGATCAGGCCGTGTTCTTCTGTAGGCATCTTTTCGACAATTTCTCCATGGACGAGTTCAAAGCGTCGATCCGCGTTTTCAGGGCGGTTGATGAATTCCTCGAACTCACTTGTGGTGTAGAGTTTTGGTTGCACGACCATATTGGTTGACCCTCTCGCTATCTATCAGCATTATACCGTTTTGATCCTGTAAATCGCCGCGCGGGTTGACCTTCACAATCGCTATCCATGCATGTTGTGTAATTATTCACAAGTCGATTCGAGAACTCACCGTGTATTATTAGGTTGCGCTCCTCTATCCCGATGGAGATCACCTCATGATCAACGATCCGGTTTTGATAAACGAATGGCATGTTGTCGCACGCACCGAACAAATTGTTTCCAGCGCGCCTTTTGCTACCCGCTTGCTCGATGAGGATATTGTACTCTGGCGTGTCGGCGATCAAATCCTCGCGTGGCAGGATTTGTGCATCCATCGTGGCACGCGCCTCTCGCTGGGTCGCGTCGAAGGCGAAACGCTCATCTGTCCCTATCACGGCTGGGTATACAACGCTGATGGTAAATGCGTTCGCATACCCGCGCATCCCGAACAAATCCCCCCTGATCGCGCCCGCGTCAAGCCCTACCGCGCCGTCGAACGTTACGGGTGGGTGTGGGTATCGCTTGGCGATCCCGCGCATGAAATTCCCGTATTCACGGAATGGGATCAGCCCAGTTTCCGCAAAATCTTCTGTGGACCCTATCACTTCAAGGCGAGCGCCCCACGCGTGATCGAAAACTTTCTCGATGTAGCGCACTTCCCATTCGTGCATGAAGGCTATTTAGGCGATCCACAGCATACGGCGATCAGCGACTACGAAGCCGTCATCGATAAAAATGGTGTCACTGCCGACAATATTCGCCTCTGGCAGCCTGATCCTGATGGTACAGGGGTGGGCAAGCATGTCGCCTATACCTACCGCGTCATGCGCCCGCTGATGGCGTACTTCGTCAAAAAGACCGAACAGGCATTTTCGATCTACTTTGCGGTCACGCCCGTATCCGAATTCGAGAGTGTGGGCTATATGTGGATGAATATGAACTACGGCTATGATCTTTCCGAAGAACACTTACGAGAGTTCCAGAACACCGTCGCGGGACAGGACATCCCGATTGTTGAATCACAGCGCCCGGAACGTCTGCCGCTTGATCTCCAGTCTGAACTACATCTGCGTTCTGACCGTACCGCCATCGCCTACCGCCGCTGGCTGCGCGAACTCGGTCTAACCATCGGCACAGCCTAACACGCATCCTTTAGGGGCGGCTCACGAGCCGCCCTTTATTCTGCTCAGCCCTTTCACATCACCATTCAACCCTCAATAACTGCTGAATTACAACATATTGATTCAACCTATCAATATTGATAATTGAATCAATATATCTTCTCCCAACGCACATGCCCCAATTCAAAAAACGGACATCAAAGGACACGGCTTCGCTCAACTAGGTGTCCGCCGTCGCTTCTTCCAAGCGATGCTCACTGAAGAATGTCCAGATTTCTCGGCTGGCGTGTATGTCCATATTGACCCGCCCGGCAATCTCCTCCCCGATTACGCCGGGTACACCTGCCCAGTTGTGACCCCCACCAGAGATGAGATACACCCGCACGTTTTCCGCACACCCGACGAAGTCGGCACGCAGCACTTGTGTCCCTGTCGACTGCCCAAGCATAGGATATTCTCTGCGATGAAGTCCTTCCGGGTTGCATCCATTATGTGCCGCCCAATAAAGTGCCGTGTCGGGTACGCTGTACGAGACTTGGACTTCTTCGCCGATCATGTTCATCTGACGCACCCCATCCCATCCGATGCTCACATCCTCCGTCCCATGCATGATGAGCATGGGCACGGGTGGGGAAGCGTCACACACGTCCCGCATCACGTAATACAGCGACGATCCCACAGCGGCGAAGGCGGCGAACACATCCGATGCTTCGCACGCTAAGCGATGCGTCATGAATCCGCCGTTCGAGAAGCCTGTCACGTATACTCTCGTCGGGTCAATATTGAAGTTAAGCGAGAGTTCAGCCACAAGATCACGCATGAACTGTACATCATCCTGCATCATACTTGGATCCCCGATCAAGTCCCCGACAGAGTTCCATCCCTGTTCGATGCCGTCAGGGTAGGCAACAAGAAAATGCGCGTTGTCGGCAATCGAGTTCATATCCGTAATCGCTGCCATGTCCGTCCCTGAACCGGGGCGACCATGCAGCGCGATCACGAGCGGCGTTGGGCGTTCGGGATCATAGCTTTCCGGCGCATACACGAAGAACTGACGCGGCGTATCCCGAAAGACAGCCGCTTGTTCCAACTGCCACTCCCCGCCGAAAAAGTTGTTCAAGATGATCTCAGTCGTGTTCACACCGAAGTTGTTTAGCGGTCGTTCGCCTCCCTGCGACCAGTTATGCCCTCCGCCTAACACACGGTATAGACGCAGGGATGCGCCCTCGATGCAACCCGAATACTCACGGGTATTTGGCGTGTCGGCACTGTGTGTGCATCCCAACCGCTCCGCCCAAAAATTCAGCGTTATATCAGTGCCTAACGATGCATACAGCGACCCATCTTCGCGTTCGCCCAATTCCGCTAACACGCGCCCGCTGGATGGAAAAATGGGATCGCTTGTCCCACGTACCAGCAGCAGATTAACGGGCGCAGCTTCAATCGTTTCGCATTCGTCGCGGACGTAATCCCACATCAGCGCGCCTACAACGGCAAATCCGGCAAATGAGTTCGGAGTTTCACATGCCAAGCGGTAAACTAGGCTTGCTCCGTTGTGCAGCCCCGTGACGTAGACCTGTTCGCGGTCAATGCCGTAATCGGCGCTCAAGGTGTCGATGATCGCGCGGATAAAGCCCACATCGTCAATCGTTGTTGTGCCACCGAGATCACCGAATACCCGTTCGTGAAACCCGGATTGGACACGCCCATCGTCCCAGAACATTTGCGCCGTATCGGGATAGGCGGCGGCGAAGCCACGCGCATCGGCTTGTACCGACAATCCTGTGATCGCTTCCATCGCCCGTCCTGATGAGTACAGCGGGTGCAGTGCGATCACAAGCGGGATGGGTTCGCTTGCGCGTTCGGCTGGCAAATGCACCTGTACATGCCGTTCTAGTCCGTCGTGGGGAATAATCAACGTGAATGTGCCACTTTGGCCATCCTCCTGCGCCATGATCGTCCCTGAAAAGCTCAAGCACAACCAACAAGCGACCAACGCCAGTAGGAAAAGCCACTTGGAAAAGCATTGTGTCCGCATAAAATCCCCCTGATGAGTCATTCTGAATGGGATCACACTTCAGAGTAGGGATTTGGTTCAGAATGCAAACGATGACGAGCTGTTTATCAAGAGGGCGGTCATAGACGGGTATCTCGCATATAATGAACTTAATTTGAAACACGGACACCCTTAAAAGATCGGATTGTGACTCATGGCAGATACGACCAATTTTCCCGATTTACTGGGTTACATCACTGGCGGGCCGCGCTTGGTGGTGAATGGGGTGCACGTTGCGCTTGCGATACGTCCCGCACAAGCGCGGGCGGGGCAGCCTTTTGAAGTAATCGTGCTGGCTCAATCGGCGGTTGATGTAGATATTGATCTCATCGTCACGCTGTCACTGCCAGATGTTGATGCCCGCCGCCAGCGTGGACGTTTCACCGCGAAAAGCTCACGCATCGTTGTTGGGATGAAGCCCGCTGAAGTGGGCTATTTAGTCATTCCAGTAATGCCGCTGCCTGATGCACAGCCCTCACCAAACTACAAGATCAGTGTGGATGTTGATACAAAGATGCAGGCGAGAGGCACGCGCGTCCGTTCGGATACCGGCGGCGGGCGCTTGAATACCCGTTTCTTACCTGATGGGGCAATTGAGAAGATGGATGCGCTGCGCTCACTGAAGTTTGCGACAAAACGTGCGGGACGTGTCGCGTTGGAAGCGTCGTTTGAACTGCTGCCGCCGAAATTGGGACACAGCACAGAATCGATTAAAACAGGGTGGATCAGCCTTGCTAAAATAGCTGACTACAAAGACCCGCGTCTTGCACTGCGTCAATACGGCGATTTGATCACCACACAGCTTTTGCCGCGCCTCAAACGTGAGCAGATGTTTGAGCCGCTGATTGCTGCGACACAGGAAGTCTTCTCGAAGGGTGGGTTTGTCCTGCGCGACTGTGAAGCGAAATTGATCGCCCGTTTGATGGCGCTCATACTCGAATATGCTGACCCGAAAGACTCGGCGCATGGCTATATCGCGGCGGGGAAATTTGCCATCAAGCCGCTGTTGGTGCGCGATCCGCTGACAGTCGATGAGAACATTCACATTCCCCAATGGATGCAGGGGATGTTATCGAGTATCGCTCAAGATGAACGCACCGCATCCTTCCCATCAAAAGTAATTCCATCAACGCATTTCTTCGATCTGCTCTATGACGCAACCTTGTTCGGTTTTGAGTTGGTCACGGGTGCGACAGGGGAAGATTTGGGCAGTCCGACAGAAATTGACGATTATGCGCGCCAGAACATCAGCTTTTTGAAGCGCGGTTCCGGTATGGATTTTAGCCGTGTCTATCTACCGCTAGTGATGGGTGGTATTCTCGTGAATGACCGCTTGCTAATGGAGAAAGAAGACCCCAGCGCCTTACTCCGTGAAGAAGGTGCGGTGATCGAGGAGCGTGTGTTTGAAATTGCCGACGACGATATGCCTATCTACAACATGACCAACCAGTTGATCATGCAGGCGGGGCAGAAGTACGGTTTCTATAAGTGATCAACGAACCCAATGCAGGAGTTGGATAAGTCTCATGGACTTTGTGTTCCCAGATGTATTAGGTGCAATTATTGGCGGGCAGGCACGAGCGCGTGTGGGCATGGAGTCGCTTCAGTTTGCAGTTGGAATTTCGCCAGCCATGACATATGTCGGGCAGCCCATTGAGGTAATATTGGTGCTGCAAAATATGGTCGATCAACCAATTGAGGTGAAAGTCGCGCTTCAGCTTCCAGTCAAGACGGCTGAAGGTGCGCCGATCTCTCTTAACACGCCGCGCCGCATGGTCGCGCTGGTGATGAAGGGGGGAGAAGTCGGTGTGATGCGGCTGCCAATCGTGCCGCAGCCGCCGACGTATCCGACACAGGGTGTGCCTGTACGTGTCGCAGTGCGACAGCGCGTGCAAGGCGAAACTCCCGCGCAGTATGTGCGCGCTCCATTGGGCGGCGCGCCGCCCAGCGAACTTGCCGTGAGTCCGTTTCAGTTACAAGTGCTGCGCGATGTCGATTACACCGAGCAGGCATGGGATCAATCTCCTGAGAGTGTCACAGTGAAGTTTGATATTGTCGCAGCGGGGGGCTTCAATCGTTCCGGCGATCTTAAGCCGCGTTATACCGCGCTTTGGCTTGATGAAAACATGAATGCCGAACGTACTCGCGCAGATGCACATGCAGGCGAAGCGCGTTTGATTGCCGCCGATTTGATGAGCAACGCGTTGGCATTGTACCCATCATTCACGCGGGCAATTGACGAATTGTATTCGTCGCGTGGACTGCCACTGCGTCCCGCTGAATCAAAAACAATTGCCAAGCTGCTGACCGCCGCGCTCATGGATCGCAGCAGTGTAGATCGCATGTTTACGATTGAAGGACTGCGCTGGTATCAAACACTGTGCCAAGTGCTGGCATTCGATGAATCCGCTGCTCGTAAAGCGGCTCCTGAATTGGTAATGCGTCATTTGTTTTATGCAGTGGTTTATGATGCGGCGCAGCTTGGCTTTACGTTAGTGCGCTCGCAGCTTCGCACTGATATGGGTGACCGCGCCGAACGCGCTGCCGCAATCAATCGTCTTCTATCATGGATGGTGGGCGGGCTTCCTGCGGAACTTCCGTACTTGTATCTGCCTATGCTGCTCGGTGGGATGACACTTCACCATCAAATTACAACGAAGGGTGAGGATTTGTGGGTGCTGTTTGAAGACCTGCGCGAATCCCACCGTGTGCGTTTCCGCATGGCTGATGCTGCTTCTATGCCCCTCTTTGAAATGATGGAACGGCTGTTAGCGAGTGTCGAAAACGAACTGCGCGATCACAATGCGGGTCAAGAAGCCTAAATGGATTTTGGCATGTGTTGGCATACACTGCGGGTAGATTGACATGTAGTAAGCAGAACATCAGTTCGGCTGGGTGTGCGCGAAATAGGGAGCAGACTGTCCTAATGAAAATGGATGTGAGTGTTGATAGTTTTCTTACACGCGGTGCATATACTCAAGGACAACTGTTGGATTAAAGGCTTACCCAACCATGATGCGTTTTGACCGTTTTACCGAGCGCGCGCAAGATGCCGCTGCTCGTGCCTATGAAATCCTCCAGCGTTATGGGCATAACCAAGTCGATACTGAGCATTTGCTTTTGGCGCTGCTGGAACAAAGCGATGGCGTGATTCCGCAGATTCTTGAGCGGCTAAGTGTCGATGTACGGGCTATGCGAACCAAACTGGACGATATGCTGCGCCAAAGCCCCAAAGCCGCGATCTATGGTGGTGGAACAGGGCAGGTATTCATCACGCCGCGCGTTAAGCAGATCATCGATCTGTCGAATCAAGAAGCAAACCGCCTGCGGGACGAGTATATTTCGACGGAACACATCTTCTTGGCGATTTTGAGCGAACGTGGCACGCAGATCGCCAAGCTGTTGAGCGACAACGGCGTAACACGAGACCGCGTATATGATGCTGTCAAGGAAGTGCGCGGCGGTCAGCGTGTGACTGATCCACAGGCGGAGAGCCGCTACCGGACGCTGGAAAAATACAGCCGCGATCTTACTCGACTGGCATTGGAAGGCAAACTTGATCCCGTAATTGGGCGTGATGCCGAAATCATGCGGGTGATTCAAATATTGTGCCGCCGCACGAAAAATAATCCGGTGCTGATCGGTGAGGCGGGGGTGGGCAAGACCGCGATTGTCGAAGGTTTGGCGCAAAAGATCGCCACCAATGATGTCCCGGAAATTCTACAAGGCAAGCGTGTTGTCAGCCTTGACTTAGGCGCGATGCTGGCGGGCAGTCGTTTTCGGGGCGAATTTGAAGAACGCCTGAAATCGACGATTGAAGAGGTACAACGCGCTGAAGGCGAAATCATTCTGTTTATTGACGAACTTCATCAGGTTGTTGGGGCAGGCGCGGCACAAGGTGCGCTTGACGCGGGCAACATGATGAAGCCCGCATTAGCGCGCGGCGAACTTCAATGCGTTGGCGCAACTACACTGGACGAATATCGCCAGCACATCGAAAAGGACAGCGCGCTTGACCGTCGTTTTGCGCCCGTCTATGTCGAAGAACCGAGCGTTGAAGATACGATTGACATGTTGTTCGGACTGCGTGACCGCTACGAAGCGCATCACAAGGTCAGCATCAGCGACGAAGCGGTGGTTGCCGCCGCCCGCCTTGCGGATCGTTATGTGATGGATCGGCGTTTGCCCGACAAAGCGATTGACCTGCTTGACGAAGCGGCATCACGTTTGCGTGTCGCGCTGTATTCGATGCCGCCGCATCTGAAGGAAATGGCGGAAGCCATCGCACGGTTGAAGGCAGACGAAGAAGAAGCAGGGATCGCGCGCGAGTATGAACGCGCTGCTGAATTTAAGATGCGGCGTTCGCAGTTAGAGCAGGAATACGATCAAGCGCGGTTCGCGTGGCAAAAAGAGAACACGCTTGATGAAGTGGTGGATACAGACGACATCGCCGCCGTTGTCGCTCAATGGACGGGAATTCCCGTCAATCAAGTGCTAGAAACGGAGAGTGAGAAACTGCTCCGCATGGAAGAAGTGCTGCATCAACAGATCATTGGGCAGGAAGGCGCAGTATCGGCGGTTGCACATGCGATTCGGCGCGCACGCAGCGGTTTGAAAGACCCGCATCGTCCAATTGGGTCGTTCATCTTTCTAGGTTCAAGCGGTGTTGGCAAGACTGAACTGGCAAAGGCATTGGCGAAGTTCATGTTCGATGACGAAGAAGCACTCGTTCGCATTGACATGAGCGAATACCGCGAACAGCATACTGTCAGCCGTCTGTTTGGCGCGCCGCCGGGATATGTGGGCTATGAAGAAGGCGGGCAGCTAACCGAAGCCGTTCGCCGCCGCCCATACCGTGTGATCTTGTTTGATGAAATCGAAAAGGCGCACCCAGATGTGTGGAACGCGCTGCTGCAAATACTTGAAGATGGTCGCTTGACCGATGGACAAGGGCGCACGGTTGATTTCGCCAACACCGTCATCATTATGACGAGCAACTTGGGGACGGAATTCGCCCATCGCGGCGGGGCTTTGGGTTTTGTGCAATCGAATGATGAGCAGGCGGTTGCTGATCATCAGAAGATTGAGAAGGCGATGCGAGAAACGTTCCGACCAGAGTTTTTGAACCGCATCGATGAAATCATCATTTTCGAGCCCCTTGCGCTTCAACAAGTAGAGCAGATTGTCGATTTGCAGATGCGCGAAATTGCGGAACGCCTGACGGAAATGGGGCTGCGAGTGCATCTCACTGAATCGGCGCGTAACTGGCTGGCGCGCAAGGGCTATGACCAGCAGTTCGGCGCGCGTCCACTGCGCCGCGCCCTGCAACGCTATGTCGAGAATGAGTTGAGCGCGCAACTGCTGCGCGGCGGTATCGGCAACGGTGATTTGATTGTGATTGATGAGCGCGATGGTCACTTGACCTTTGATCGTCAAGATAACGCCACGACGGACTATCTCCAGATCAATCAAGATCAAGACAGCGTGATCGAATAGCAAACGGACAAAAAACGGCGCTTTCAAAGCGGGGGGATTCGAGAGAGTCCTCCCGTTTTTTTTGTTGAGAAGGGGCAATGTTTGCAAAACTAAACCGATTGGGTGTGCTGCGGCTGATTCTTTATGTCCTGTATGAAGTATGTGCAGTACTGGAGTTTCAATCATCTAGAGGAAGTGTTTAATTGCTTGTTCACTTCGGGCATGGCACGCTGGTCGCTAGGTACAATAGCGTGGAATGCATAAAATTCATCGTTTCGGACGAGGCAAGCCGCGTCCCTACGAGAAGAAATGTTGTTTGTAGGGACGCGCAAAAACGGACTCCACGCTGTTTTACCGCCGTGCCCCTACAACAGCATGCACATGCTTTTCGACACTCCCATCTTGAGTTTGTTTGATTCTCCTCATCGCGTGTGTATAATAAACCTTGTACCCACTGTCTGCGGGAGAACTGAACGTTATGTATCCGAATATGCCAGGGCAGAGCGAAACTGACGACATGCGCGCCCCTGCTTCGATGACTGGCGTTGACCCGGCGAACGAAACTCCCGAAACTGCCGGATCGACTGCAAGTGTCGAGGACGCGCGCGTCTCAGAAGAAGCGCCTGCTGCCGAACCTACCACATCAGAACCGCTGAGCGAAGATACGAGCACATCGGTTGCACCAAGCGCAAGTGACGAAGCCTCCATTGAAGCCGTTTCTGAAGATGCAGTTAGCGCGAGTGATGTTGACAGCGGCGCTGGCGAGCGTTCTTCAGCCGCAGCCGTGCCTGAACCTGCTGTTGAAGCAAGCGGTACTGCAAAGCGTTTCAAACGCGGCGATGTGATCGAAGGCAAGGTGAAATCGACTTCGCCTACGTCGGTGATTATTGATTTGGATGGTGAGCACGAAGGCTTTATTCCAACAAGCGAACTTGAGCGGATGAGCAAGCGTGCGCTAGAAGAGTTGACCGAAGGCGCATCCGTGACAGTGTATGTGGTCAACCCGCGCGACCACAACGGGAATATTGTGCTTTCGGTGAACCGCGCGATGGAAGAAATGGACTGGCAGCGCGCGGAAGAATTCCGTCAGAACCAGCAGGTGTACGAATCGCGGGTGGCGGGTTACAACAAAGGCGGTTTGATTGTCCGGTTTGGGCGACTGCGTGGTTTTGTACCGCAAAGCCAGATGAGCGCCGAACGCCGCCGTGTTCTGGAAGGCGATGTGCCGGAAGAACGCTGGAGCGCGATGGTTAATGAGCCGATTGTCGTCAAGGTGGTCGAAGTTGATCGCCAGCGCAACCGCTTGATTCTGTCCGAACGTTCAGCAAGCCGCGAAAGCCGCGAGAAGCGTAAAGAATCGCTGATTCAACAGCTCACCGTTGGGGAAATCCGTACAGGGCGCGTGGTGAGTCTTGAAGACTTTGGCGCGTTTGTGGATATTGGCGGTGCTGAAGGGCTTGTCCATCTTACGGAAATGTCGTGGCAGCACATCACCCACCCGCGTGAAATGCTGCAAGTGGGGCAGGAAGTCAAAGTTGAAGTGATCAGCGTTGACCCGAACGCGAAGCGCATTGGCTTGAGCATGAAGCGCCAAGCGCCTGATCCTTGGGACACGATAGCGTTGGGCTTCCAAGTGGGACAATTGGTGCAGGGTATGGTCACGAAGCTGACGAAGTTTGGCGCATTCGCGCAGTTGGTGGATGTGCCGGAAATCGAAGGCTTGATTCACATCAGCGAACTATCGGATAAACGGGTGACACACCCACGCGAAGTTGTCAAAGAGGGGGATCGTTTGACACTGCGTGTGGTCAAGATCGACGTGAAAAACCGCCGCTTGGGCTTGAGCCTGAAGAAAGTCATCTCGGCGGAATATCTCGACTCCGACTGGACAGAACCGCAATAATCTCCCCGTTATGGGTTACGAACCTTAATATTTGTAGAGCGTCGGCTTGTCATGTCAGCCGACGCTCTCGTTTATGGTTGTTGCTCCGTGATATTTCTAACGTAAGATTTACGCTTAGCAGCATTGATATACAGTTAGACCCCTGTGCTATAATAGACGATAGGCTCACGAGGATTTAACGTCCCCTAACCGTTCTTAATGAGTATTTGCCGATGGTCTCTCCGTGACAGTCACGACAGATACCAGCGGCGACGGAGGCTGCCGAACCGTGGCAAATAAGATGGAACGCTTCACACAGCGAGCGCGGCGTGTCTTGAGTCTGGCTCAAGAAGAAGCGGAGCGCCTACAGCACAATTACATTGGGACTGAGCATCTGCTTCTCGGTTTAATCCGCGAAGAAGGTGGGGTGGCAGGTCGCGTTTTGCGTGAACTTGGACTCGAACAGCGCCGTGTCGAGGAATTAGTCGAGCGCATGACCCGCGCAACGGTGCGTTCCGCGAATCAACAGCCTGAACTTTCGCCCGGCACCAAGCGGGTGCTGGAATTGGCTGTTGATGAAGCACGCCGCATGGGGCATCACTATATAGGTACAGAGCATCTTCTTCTTGGTTTGGTTCGTTTGACCGAAGGAGTTGCCATCGACATTTTGAAGCGTCTGGGCGTTAGCCCGGAAGAGGTGCGCCGACAGACGCGCCGCGTGTTACAGGAGAGTCCTGTGCAAACTCCTCAATCGAGCCAGGAAGAACCTCGCCCTCAGCGTCCTAAGGACAAGAGCGGCAAAACCCCGCTGGTCGATCAGTTAGCAACCGACCTGACGCAGCTTGCTCAAGAAGGCAAACTCGACCCTGTTGTGGGGCGTGAAACTGAAATTGAGCGTGTCATCCAAGTATTGAGCCGCCGTCGCAAGAACAATCCCGCGCTGATTGGTGAACCCGGTGTGGGCAAAACGGCGATTGTCGAAGGCTTGGCGCAGCGCATCATCAACCGCGAAGTGCCGAAGCAGCTTCTGGACAAGCGTGTGCTTCAGCTGGATGTTGGGTCGCTCGTTGCGGGGACGATGTATCGCGGTCAGTTTGAAGAACGCCTCAAACGGGTGATCGAAGAACTTAAGTCGTCCGACAGCATCCTGTTCATCGACGAAGTACATATGCTCGTCGGGGCGGGGTCGGCGGGCAGCAGTGTAGACGCGGCGAACATCCTCAAGCCAGCACTGGCGCGCGGCGAACTTCAGTGCATTGGCGCGACCACGCTAGATGAATACCGTAAGCACATCGAGAGCGATGCTGCGTTGGAACGCCGCTTCCAGCCGATCATCGTTGAAGAACCGACCATCGAAGAGACTATTGAAATCCTGCAAGGGATTAAAGTTCCGTATCAGGAACACCACAATGTCGAAATCACGGATGAATCCATCGAAGCGGCGGCTAATCTTTCCGCGCGCTATATTCCAGATCGGTTCTTGCCGGACAAAGCGATTGACTTGATTGACGAAGCCGCCGCGCGTCTGCGGATGTACAAGAGTCCTGAAGCCGCGCAGGTGCGGCGTGCTGAACAGGACATGCGGCGTATCGAGGACGACATCAAGCTACTGGAAGAAAACAACGAGCTGGCAGATGAAGCGGACGAACTTGACAGCCTGCGTCGTCAGCGCGAAAGTGTTGAAGTGATGCTCAACAGTCTGAAGGCAAATTGGAATGAAGAAACCAATCAGCCGCGCCTTTCCGCCGAAGACATCGCGGAAGTTGTCAGCATGTGGACGGGCATTCCGACGATGCGAATTGCTGGCGAGGAAAGCGAACGCCTGATGAAGATGGAAGAGGCGCTTCACGCTCGCATTGTTGGGCAGCATGAAGCCATCCTCGCCATCAGCAAAGCGGTTCGCCGCGCCCGCGCAGGGCTTAAAGACCCGCGCCGCCCGATTGGATCATTCATGTTCTTGGGTCCGACAGGCGTGGGCAAGAGCGAACTCACGAAAGCCCTTGCAGAGTTCTTGTTCGGCAGCGAGGACGCACTCATTCAGCTTGATATGAGTGAATTCATGGAAAGGCACTCGGTTGCTCGCCTTGTCGGTGCGCCGCCGGGGTATGTGGGGTATGAAGATGCGGGACAGCTCACTGAAGCGATCCGCCGCCGCCCGTACAGCATCGTCGTGTTTGATGAAATTGAGAAGGCGCATCCTGAAGCCTTCAACATGCTGCTGCAAGTGATGGAAGAAGGTACGCTGACGGATGCGCGTGGTCGCCGGGTGGATTTCCGCAACGCCATCATTGTGATGACGAGCAACGTTGGGGCAGACACGATTAAGCGCGGGGCTACGTTGGGCTTCAATTTGGCGCGCGGCGAAAAATCGGAAGAAACTTTCAACTACGACGAGATGCGTAAGAACGTGACTGAACAGCTTCGCCGCGTGTTCCGCCCCGAATTTTTGAACCGCGTCGATGCGACGGTTGTATTCCGTTCTCTCACCCGCGACGAAATTAAGGCGATTGTCGAGCTTGAACTCAATAAGGTGCGCGAACGGTTGGTTGAGCACGCCATCACGCTGGAAGTCACCGAATCTGCGCGTGATTGGCTGGCGCAGCAGGGTTACGATCCTGAATTTGGCGCGCGCCCGCTTCGCCGTTTGATCCAGAATGAAGTTGAGGACAACCTGTCTGACGGCATTCTCAGCGGCAAGTTTAAGCTGGCAAGCCTAATCCGCGCCGACGTGCGTGAAGGGCAATTGGTGCTGGAAAACGTGGAAGACGAGAGCGAAGGCGAGGACGAACAGCTCGAAGCGCCGAGCGTGTAAATCATTCGTTATCAAGCGATGGGCACGACGTGCCCTTATAGACGAACGCGGCAGCCGGATCATCTCCGACTGTCGCGTTTTTGATCGTGCAACTTCTATGGGGGGAGTTTAGCTCTTGCGCGACTCGTTGTAGCGGTTCATGCCTTCCCAGTCACCACGCGCGGCGAATGCTGCTTGCGCCGCCCATGTATTGAGACTGGGGGCAAGGCGAATACCCGCATCGCTCAAAATCTGGCGCAGGCGATCTTTGCTGGCAGATGACAGCTTCTCGAACGAGTCGATCCCAGCGGCGTAGAGCGCGGCGGCGATCTTGGGTCCAATGCCGTCGATGCGTACCAAATCCTGTGCCGTGATTGCGGGAGCAGGCGGGGTAACGGCGGAGGCGGGTGGCAGCGGCTCGATCACGTTGGTTTCGGTGATAGGGACGTTGATTTCTTCGACAAGAGGTTCGGTGGAAAGCGCGGGATCGGGTTCGGCAACGCCTGTAGAGGCAAGCGAGCCAATACTGTGCGGATCGCGGCTGAGGGATTCGGCGGCAGGGGGCGCGACAATATACTCGCGGGTTGTGGATTCGGGGCGCGGCGCGGTGGGTGTGGTAGGCGCGGCGGGGCGGGAACGCTGTGGCAGGGTGAGCGCCACCCCAACGATTAAAAGCGCGGCGGGCAGCCACCATTCACGGAGCGGCTTACCCTCGACAGCGTAACTCGTAAACATCATCAGCGCAGCGACGATCAAAAAGGCGGCGATGATGGTCCTTGACGAACTGTCGTTCGTTGAACGGTCGTTGGTCATTTTTCAACACCTCAACGAAAAGAGAAATATTCATGTCTATTATGACAGTCTCGCTTGCACACGGCAACCGTTCGGGCAAAGTGCGATTTTGACGAAGGGTTGAGTGAAGAAGGGTTGACGAAAAGGCGAAGAATTGTCGTGCATGTCCTTTGATGTCCGAGTTGTTTCGCGTAAGAGTTGAGGAAGTGTTGAGAAGTTGGTTTTTGCAAATTATTGTGCGGGCGGGTTGGTCAATGAAAACGAAAGACAAGGGATGTATTGTCCACGCCGCGCTGCTTCTCTTGGGCGGCATGGGCGAAACGCGATGTGATTCGCACTGCGTTTCGCTGCCGCCCTTATGAAAATGGTTAAGGTGTGGGTTTGGTATGTTTTTGGTAAAAAACCTCAAACAGTGAGCAGAATTTTATTGGGAAAGCGTTAGGGTTCGCAAATATACGGCGGTTTGGGTTGAATTTGCAGGCGATTCGCCCATGATGGCGTAATTGTGATATGTGCCATCGTCCGCGATGCGATACCAGCCTGTGAACAAGCGATAATCGCCTGATGGGAAGTCGGCGGGAAGTTCGAGCGCCACCCGTTCGTGCCAGCCCGTGACCGGATCGCCCGTGTCGATGGGCGTGGGCGTAGTATCGCGCTGCCATACAACCTGATCATTCGCGTCAATGACATGAATAAAGCGGCGGTCATAGAGCGTGATCGGCTGATCGAAGCGCCATGCCAAGCGCACGGTGACAGTACGATTTTCGACGGCTGCATCCGCGCCGTACAGGGCGATCCCACCTTCAAACGTGATCGGCTGGGTGAGGGTTTCTTCGCCTGATGGGATGAATGTCGGCGCGGCGGCGGGGACGCGCAGCCGACAGCGCAGCGACGGATCAAACTGCGGTGGGCAGGGGGGATTCGCTTCGATGGCGAGCCTGTAATATCCCGATGCGGGCAGCCAGAAGGGAATCGCGTCCAAGCGTTCGCCATCGGGGACATTGGTGACTGGCACATCGTCCACGCGGAATACTGCTCCGGTGAGCGCGGAGTCGTCCGCGAAGGCGAGTTCAGCAAAGGCGGGGGATGGCGTGTATACGTCGATGGTATAAGTCGTCGCGGTAGGGGTATCAAGCGCGATTGTATCCACATTTTCGGTGGATGGTGACACGCGGTAAACAGCAAGTTCGGCGTTCTGGAAGATAGGTTCGCCTAGCTGTTGATTCGCCAGTGTGTCTAGGCTGCCGTCGTCGTGGGGGCGGTGGATGATGACGATGTCTGCACCGACTTGATCGAGTAACGCGGGATCAAGCGTGGTTTGCAGGATGTTGAGCATGGCGGGATTGACCGATGTACTGCGACTCACCTGCCCGGCGATCAACGGGCGTTCGTGGGCAGTTTGGAGGTACATGCCGTACTTTGCCGCGATCAGGTTATCGGCGGGCAAGTCTAGGGCGGCGCGGATGGTGGTATCGCCGCGCAGGGCATAAATTTCGTCGGGGATGGCGGCGGGCGCAAGCGGAAGCGGGAAAAACGTCTGGTACTCGAAGGCGATTAGGGTTGTGATGGCTAGTGTAATGACTGCGCGCGCAGTTCGGTTGTTGAGTTTGGCGATCACCCACGCTGATCCGTAAGCGACGAGCGCCGCGACTGCCAGCGCGGTCACGAAATTGAAGCGCCCCGGTGAACGGGCGAGATTGAAAAACGGGAGATCGGTGAGCAGGGCGAAGGGCAGACTGATATAACTCTGGTAGCCATCAACGGTGAAGGTCACAGGTTGATCGAAGATTTTGAGCAGCGCACCGAGCGACAATACGTAGGAGACAACGCCTAAGCCGATCCACCAGCGGGCGGGGCGGAACTTGATCGCCGCGAGGATGGCAAGGACGATGGGGATGATGCCGATATACGCCGCGCCTTCGTCAATATTCACGCCCAAGACGCGCGATGGGTAATCCAAGCGCCCGAACAGCGGGTGGCGGAATGATGGCGTGATCGCCGCCAGCAGATCGGCACTGTAGCGCACCGTGCCGCCTTCATCCGTGTAGGCGGGCGTGTTGAGCGTTGATTGAATGACTGGAAGTAGGAACGCCAGAAGTACAACCGCGCCAATTCCCGCCGCAAGGGTGATTCGCGTGAGAGTACGCCAATCGCGGCGAAGGATGAGCGCGATAGCAAACACTGCCGTGATCGGCATGAGCGCGTAAATGACTTGCAAGCTGTGTCCCGCTGCGCTGATGATGAAGGTGATCGCGCCGAAGATGATCCACTGGCGCGGGCGGGTGGTTTCGCGGAGTTGGAACAGCGCCAACGCAACCAGCGGCACGCCCCACTGCACCATCAAGCCCGCGTGACCTGCGCCTAGATGCCCCTGCATGACCGGAAAAAGCATAAATGACGCGCCGGAGGCGAACGCTGCCCAGTTTCGCGTGGGGTGATCACGCAGCAGAAAACGTGCCAGCACCCACATTGACCATCCGTTGAGCGCCATCGCCAAAAGGATGTGCAGATTAAGCGCGGCGGGCAAAGGCATCACGAAGGCAAAAATCCATGCAGGGAAGAACTGAAGCGGGTTCGCCCACAAGGTCACACCGTCAATGCCGTTGGGGTAGCCGAGCAGCGTTTGCGTGAACAGCGGTTCGCCGTTTTGGAGCGCGTATTTGAACCACCAGACATGATGCGCCATCTCGTAAGCGTCGCCGTAGACGAATCCCGCGAATGAGTTGGTAAGGTTGGCGATTAACGGGTAGGTGATGATGACCGCGATGACGAAATAGGCGGTGATCATCAACAGATGGGGAAGGATGCGGGATAAACCGCGTGAGCGAGTTCTGGTCATGGTTTGGTTCTAGTCGGCTGGTTCGGGCTGATAATCGGTGAGTGTCAACGTATGTGCATCGAGCGCACGACATTCGAGCGACGGGGACAGCGGCGTGACGCACAGAGGATCGGTTGTAAGCGTGACAGTATGATACCCTGCCGTGAGCGTAACGGGAAGGCGGAGCGCGTGCGGCTGCAAGATAGTCCATTCGAGAACCCGCACGCCATCCAGTAGAAGCGCAGCATCCAGCGGAGCGTCGTCGAGCGAAGCGATCTCACCTGTGATGGTGGCTGATCCCGTTTGTGGAATGTAAGCGTAAAAGGTATCGCCATTCGCATAGGTGAGCAGCGCGGGCGGATCGCCGGTATAGGGAGGGAGTACAAACAGCGCGTACTGATCATCAATGTAGGTGGGATCGCCAAACTGGGAACGCAAACGGGATTCGGTGATGCCTTGTACGTCATCCCATTCGCGGTGCAAGATGATCACGTCTACGCCAGTGGAGTCGAGCAGTGCGGGATCGAGCGCCGATTCTAGAAGCCAACCGCGCGCGGGATTAAGCGGAGTGGCGCGGGCGATGTGTCCGGCGATGATAGGCTGCTGATGCGCCGTTTGCAAAAACATCGCGTCTTTGTCGGTGAGCGGGTGCATGAATGGGACGTTCAGTACGGCGCGGATGTCATCGCGTGCGGCGAGGATGCGAAGTGCTTCGGGCAGCACAACGTTGATGGTCGGCATCCCCCAGAACAATTGATAGTCGAATAACGTGAATACACACATCAGGGGAATCAATAGGCGGGCGAATTTGCGGCGGCGAATGATCCATGCCGCGCCATAGCCCGCCATGACTGCCAGCGCAAACGCGACCGTGAAGTTGAAGCGCGCGGGCGTGCGCGTGGTGTCGATGAAGGGGAGATTTTGAATGAGCGCGTAAGGCAGACTGATCGAGGTGGCATAACCGTCGATGGCGGCGAATATAGGTGTATCGAAAACTTTCAGCAGCGGTCCTAGTGAGAGCATCCATGCGATGAGGGCGAGGATCAACCATGTGCGGGCGGGGCGGAAACGGATCACGGCGATCAATGTCAGGATGAGGGTGAGAATGCCAATATACGCCGCGCCCTCAAAGGGTTCTCTGCCGATGACGTGACCGGGATAGTCCAATGCACCGTAAATCGGGTGCTGGAATGACGGCGAGACAATCGCCAGCGCCGACGCGCTGTAACGCACTGTGCCTCCGAGATCGTTCGCTGATCCCACCGATCCTTCCAGCAGGTACGGGAGCGCGAATACGCTTTCGATGAGGATGCCGAGGATAAGGGCGATCAGCGTGAGCCGGAAAGCACGCCACTCGCGGCGGGCGATAAGATGAGCGAACAGAAACAGTGTGACGGGCGCGACGAGATAAAGCGCGAGAGTCAAACTGCCGAGCATGGGCGCGCAAAAGGCGAACGCTGCGAAGATGATCCAGCGGCGGGGATGTGTCGCATCACGCAGACGCATCACGGCATAAACCAACAGGGGCGCGCCCCATAACTGCAACAAGCCGATATGTGCCGCCGCCGTTTGCCCTTGAAAAGTGGGATACGCCATGAAGATCACCGCGGGGAGCAGGGCGATCAGGGATGGGAAAGGCGATAAATCATGGAGCAGATGGCGTGACAGCAGCCACATCGACCAGCCGTTGAGCGTCAGCGTGAGCAGCAAGGACAAGTTGAACGCCGCCGCAAGGGGCATGATGAACGCGAACAACCACGCGGGAAAGGATTGCAACGGGAGCGACCAAAGCAGGGCGGCGGGCAAGCCATCAGGATAGAGCAGCAGGGGCTGATGGAAAATCGGCTGACCGGTGCGAAGCGCGTGGGTGATCCACCAGATATGGGCGGTGTATTCGTAAGCGTCGCCGAAAGGATGACCGATCAGCCGTGTGCTAAAAGTAGTGATCGCCGGGTAGGTGATGATGAGCGCGATAAAGAAACAGGCGGCATAGATGAGCAGATGAGGGAGAAAACGGCGCATGGATACCAGATCAACAGGTGGGCGCAAACGAGTCGATGGTAAGGGGTATGGTGAGGGATGTCAAGCGGGTAAGGGACAGACACTAAAACCCCCTCCGGCTCGCTTCGCTCGCCACCTCCCCCGAATTGAGGGGAGGAAAATGCCTGCGCTCCAGTTTATCGATCCTCAAAGTTGGAGTGTGTCACAAGTGGATGTGTTTTGGGCATAAAGTGGAGATGAGTATAGAACATGAGTTCTAGTGCTGAGAGTCGCGATGGGAAACGTGATTTTGGATATGGCGGTGTCGCTCGATGGGTTTATCGCCACGCGGGATGGCGGTGACGGCGGGATTATGAACTGGTATTTTTCCCCTGCACCGCCGAGCGCGAAAGTGATCGATGAGCTGATCGACACGATTGGGTCGCTGGTGATGGGGAAGCGGACGTATGACCAAGGCGCAGAAGCGAACGGTTTCGCAGATGATCCGTATGCGGCGGATCGGTTTGTGCTGACGTATCACCCGATGGGTGACGTGAGACAGGGTGAAAAGGTGTTTAGGTTCGTGAATGACGGAATCGAAAGCGCGCTGGAGAAGGCACGCGCCGCCGCTGGCGACAAAGATGTGTGCATCGGCGGCGGGGCAGATGTCGCGCAGCAGTATCTACGGGCGGGGTTGGTGGATGTGATTCAACTGCATATTGTGCCGGTGATTCTTGGTGAGGGAATCCGGTTGTTTGATCATTTGGGTGGGCAGCCAATTCCGTTGGAGATCACGCGGGTGGTGGAATCGGTAGGCGTGACACATGTGCGGTATCGGGTAGTGAGATAGGGTGAGCATGGGGAATACAACAAATTGGTGGGTTGAGCGATAAAAGCGGCGGGGTCAGGACCCCGCCCTACTAGAAAGGTGGTTAGGCTTCAGGGGGTTTAGGGGCGGGTTCAAGGGGCTGGCTTGGACTGAGCAAACTTTCGAGATCATCGGCAGACAAATAGGTGTTGCGCGTGATGGGGAAGGGATCAACGGGGCTGACCTGCGCGCCCAACATGCGCTGGATCGCCTGCATTTCGACGGTGGTGATCGTCCCCATAGTGCCGAATTCGTTGTCGTGTTCGGCTTTGCCAAAGGCACGGTGAAAAGCGATGCGCCGGAACTGAATACTCGCCATATCGCGCACTAAGAGGGCATTGGGGTTGATCATGCGTGGGGTGAAGTCTTTGGGGCGAATGAGCAGCAAGCTAATGCCCAGCAGGGCGACACCTACAATTTGCGTCGTGGTGAGGCGATCACCTAGCACGAAATATGCCAGCGAAAGCGCCACGCCGATTTCGGTAACGGCGATGATGGCGGTGCGTAAACTGCCAAGCACCTGCACGCTCGCAAACATGGCAAGGCGTGACAGGGCGGTAGTGATGCCGAGTACGGCAATCGCCGGAAGGGCAGCGCTGAGGACATCGGTGGTGATGGGGCTGCCTACGCCCGCCCACGCCATCACGACGATGACCGCCATGGTGGTGAGGATATAGAGCGCGGCAGTGGGCGCGGGCATTTCGCGCAGCACAAACTGGCTGAGGATGACCGTCCCAGCAAACATGAGCGCATTTGCCAGCATTAATCCAACACCGAGCCAATTGAGGGTTTTATCGCCGCCGCTGGTGATGATGAGGAGGGCGAGTAGGGCTAATCCGACGCGGGTCAGGATGCGGCGGTCAAGGGGTTCGCCTGCCAAGCGCGAGAGCAGGACAGCGATGACAAGATACATGCCGTTGAGAAGCTGCACCATCGAGGCATCGAGCAGCCCTAAGCCGCCGTAGTAGAACAGCGAACCGATGCCGTTAATCGCGCCGACGACAACACAACCGAGCAATCCGGCGGGGTAAATATAGAGGTATTTGCGAAAGAAGAGTCCATAAATTACCCAGAGCAGCAGCACCGCGATCAGGGTGCGGATGGCGGCGACAGTGAATGAATCCGCGCCGGCGGTGATGGCGAGTTTGCCGAAAATAGGCGCGACACCAAGCATCAACGGCGTAAGGAAAGCAGATGCGATTCCCTGTGTATAAGGGCTGGGTGTTACAATTCTGATACGCACGATGCCTGAAAAACGTCCGTGTAATCATATATTCAAGGCAGATACCCTGATTGTACACGAAATATGTTCAGCGGCAGATAAAATTCGTGCGATGAAAAACGTATAAATTGGCGGTGTAGGGGAAAGCACACGGCGGGGTGGAGACCCCGCCTTATGAAGATGTGTGATTCGTTAGAATTTCCCAGTGGGGAAGAAATTGTATGCGGGATTATTTGCGTTCGACGAGGATGGGGATGGTAAAAATAAAGGTGCTGCCGGGAAGTTTCTCCGCGTCGTAGCCGTCGCTTTCTACCCAGATTCGCCCGCCGTGGGCTTCGATAATGCCTTTGCAGATTGCCAAACCTAAGCCGATGCCGCCGCCGCGAAAAGCGGTTTTACTGGTGGAATGAAGCTGCACATCTGTGGTGGTGTGGAATCGCTCGAAAATGGTGCGCTGGTCTTCTTTGGTGATGCCAATGCCATGATCTTTCACCATGACACGGACGTAATCGTTTTCGACGGATGCAGAAATGTCGATTTGCCCGCCATCAGGGGTGTATTTGATGGCGTTGCTGATGAGATTTCGCATGGCGAGTTCGAGCATTTCCCAATCGGCGTTTATCTTTTCTGGAAATGAAGTGCGATCAACCGTGATGGTGAGCTTACGGTCACGGATTGGCTGTTCGTAACCTTTTAGCACTTTCGCGGTGATGCCGCCCAGATCGGTTGGTCCCAAGACGAGATCGATTTTGTTGGTCATGATGCGGCTCATGGTGACGATCTCATTGACGAGCGCCTGCATACGGATGATCGACGAGTTCATGCCTTCAGTGAGCATTTTCACGGCAGGATCGGCATTCATGACGGGTTTGAGCGCGGCGTTGTCTTCAAGCAGGCGACTGTAGCCATAAAGCAGAGTGAGCGGCGTGCGAAGTTCGTGGGCGGTGATTTGGATGAAGGTGTCTTTCATTTTGTCGAGGCGGCGAAGCTGCCCGTTGAGCGCCTCAAGATCGCGGATACGGACTTCGAGGCGTTCGACCACTTCACGGGTGTAGGCTGCTTGCACATCGCGCTGACGCGCCGCATCCAACGATGCATCGCGCCCGCCCTGCAAATAAAATTCGACTTTGCTGGGAAGGGCTTCCACGTCGATGGGCTTGGTGATATAGCCCGTCAAGCCTGCGACCATCGCCAATTCTCGCTGTTCGGTGAGCGTTTGGGCGGTGAGGGCGACAATGGGGGTACGTTCAAAGGCGGTTTCGGCGCGCAAGCGGGTGGTAATTTCGCGTCCGGTCAAATCGGGAAGGTTGATGTCTGTGAGGATGAGATCGGGGACTTCGCGGCGCGCGATGTCGATGCCCACCAACCCACAATCAGCTACCAGCACGCGGAATCCGTGAAAGCGGAGGGTGCGTTCGACAAGCCCGCGACTGGCGGGGTCGTCTTCGATGTACAGGATGGTATACGGCTTTGTTTCTTTTTGGAAAACCAGAGTCGTATCCTGTTGTTCAGCTTGTGAGTGGTCGGTATTTTGATCGTTCATTCGAGTTTGGTCACAAGACTTTCAATGATGCTATCGTCGATGGAAGAACCTTTTTGCAGCAGCATATCCACTTGATCGTTAAGGCGCGAACGCTCTTTCGCGGTGAGTTCTTTCGCCGTAATGACCACGATGGGAATATCTGCCAGTTCGGGATCGCCTTTCATGGTGTCGATGACTTCAAAGCCGTCTACATCGGGCATCATGAGGTCGGTGATCACCATATCGGGGCGCATTTCTCGGACGAGTTTTAAGCCAGCTTTGCCATTGTGGGCCATCTGGACATCGACAGCGCCGCGTGCTTGAAGCATACGGCGGATGAGGCGTGCCGCGTCTTCGTTGTCTTCGATGATGACGACGCGGCGCACCTGCGATTCGACCTGTTCGAGCGCGGCGTACAAGCCTTCCTGCGGAAGCACAGGTTGGCTGACACGCTGCGACAAATCAACCGACTGCTGCCAGTGATCGCCCAAGATCATGGTTTCGACGGGCATGGTGTGACCGGAGCAGTTGACCACCACAACGTCATTTGGCTTGATGATGCCGCGCTGGACCATTTTGAACAAGCCCGCGAATGTGACCGCGGTGGCGGGTTCGACGGAGATGCCTTCGTTGCGGGCAAGGATGCGGGTCGCTTGAAAGGCTTCTTCGTCGGTGGCGCTGACGAACGTGCCGCCGTTTTCATCCACATAATCATAGAGCAGTTCGTAAGCGCGTCCGGGATTACCTGTTGCCAGCGTCGCGATGATGGTTTCGGGGGTTTCGACGGGGGTGGCGATGCGCTGATGACGGTTGAAGGCTTCGACCATTGGCGCGCAGCCGGTGGACTGTACCATACCGAGCGCGGGCATTTTGTCGATTAAGCCGAAGTCGTACATTTCACGGAAGCCTTTGCCCACGCCGATGGGCCCCATGCCGCCGCTAACCCCTTGCAAGAACCAATCAGGGGCGCGCCACTTCTGGTTGTCTTCGAGTTCGTAGCCAAGCTGTTCAGCGATTTCGTAAGCCATGGTTTTCATGGCTTCGATGGCGGCGACGGACTTAATGCCGCGATCCAAGAAGATACCTTTACGCTTGGCAAAGCGGGCGGCGAGTTCTTTAGTCTGGTCGTATGTGCCAGTGATTTTGATGACTTCCGCGCCATACAGCGCGGCTTCGCGCATTTTATCGCCGGGGGCAAGGGATGGGAAGAACGCCCAGACTTTGATACCCGCGCGCGCGCCATAAGCGGCGTAGGCGATGGCGACGTTACCAGTGCTAGCGACGACGACTTCATCCACGCCGATTTCTTTGAGGGCGCTGATGGCGACAGTGGCTTGGCGGTCTTTGAAACTTGCAGTCGGTCCCTGCCGTTCGTCTTTAATGTAGAGATTCTTCAAACCCAGTGAAGCGGCAAGCGCCTTCGACTTAATGAGGGGCGTACCGCCTTCGCCTAAACTGATGATATTTTCGCGGTCATAGATAGGCAGGACTTCATGATAGCGCCAGAGGTTCGCGCGGCGCTGGCGAAGTTCCGACAGCCATTCTCGCACGTTGATTTTGTTGAGTTCGTAGCGGGCTTCGAGGATGTTTTCGCCGCATTTGGGGCATCCGCTCACGTTCTTGTCGAGGGGGACGCGGGTACGGCAGTTGATGCATTCAAGTTGGATGTGCTTGTTATGGGTAGTCGAGGTGCTCATACGGTTCATGCTGATCACAGTCAGCTAGGGATAAGTTCGTCACTGGGATGAACATGGATCAAAGTGTCAACCTTGAGGATAACATAACACAAGGGCGGGATAAATGCCCGCCCTTGCTTAATGCATTAAGGTTTGCGCCGATGCGCGCGTTTTATGGAGTTCCGCTGCCGTTATTTTTGGTGAGATGCGTCTTTACGCCTTCGATAAATTGTCCGCGCTGCCCGGCATTGATGTCGGCTTTGTAGAGAACAGCGAGATTGTTCAACTGTTTGCGTTCTTCGGGATTGAGGGTATCCCCTGTAACGACGATGATGGGAATGGTAGCGGTTTCCGGGTTGCTGCGAAGTTCACTGATCAACTGGAAGCCGTCCATTTCGGGCATCCGCAAATCGACAATGACGAGATCGGGACGGCGGCGCGCCACCATCGAGATACCATCCATGGCACTGCCCGCAGTAAAGACCTTGTAATTGCCTTGTTCGGTGAGCAGGTCTTGAAGCACACGCACACTTTCGGGCTGATCATCAACAATGAGGATGCGGTCAATGCGGCTTTCTTCTTCGGCTTTCATGACGGCTTCGGTGAGCTGTTCCGGCATAAACGGACGGCGCAACCAAGTGAACACGCCCGCCGCTTTACCGCGTTCTTCTTCATCGCTGAGCGAAACAACGACAATGGGAATATCACGGGTATCGTCACGATTCTTGAGGCGTTCGAGCATATCCCAACCCTGCCCGTTGGCGAAATTCACATCCATGACGATGAGCGTGGGATGGAGACCGCTTGCCATCGCTTCGGCTTCCAGCGGGATAGAGGCGGCAAAAATGTCGAAGCCTTCCCGTTGAAGGATGCGGCGGAATTGGTCAACCATATCCGGGTTATCTTCGATCACGAGGATTTGGCGCTTGATATGCATTGGCGGGCGGGCGGGCGTGATATCGGCTTCAACCGGCTTGAGGGCGGGGCGTTCTTCAGTGTCGTCACCACGCATCGATTCTGGCGGCGTGAGGGGCGCAGTTTTAGCAAGTTTACCACTGCCGGGTTTGGAGACGGTTGATTGTTCACCTTCAAGCTGGATGGTCGGCTGTGTGGGGATGGTGATGCTGAAGGTTGAACCGACATTGATTTCGGATTCGACGAGCATTTCGCCACCCTGCATTTCCACGAGCGATTTGGCGATGGGCAGACCTAAGCCCGTGCCGCCCTGCGTGCGTGTGAGCGAGGAGTCCACCTGACGGAAGGCTTCAAAGAGCAGGGGGAGGTCTTTTTCCGCGATACCAATCCCGGTGTCGGTAACATCTACGCGGAGGAAGGTTTCGCCCACGTCGGGATTACGGAAGGTGTAGACATTGATGGTGATTGACCCTTGGCGGGTGAATTTGGCCGCGTTGGAGACCAAGTTAAGCAGCACTTGGCGAGTGCGGAATTCATCTCCGTAGGCTTTGGGGAGACCAGAGGCGAGATTGACTTGAATATCAATGGGCTTGTCTTTGACGAGACCGATACCGATGGAGCGCACGCCGTCGATTACGCCCTTGATTTCAAAGTAATCAAACTGCAAGTCCATCTTGCCCGCAGCGATTTTGGCTTGGTCGAGAATGTCGTTGATGAGGTTAAGCAGATGCAAACCGCTGTTGTAGATGGTCGAAAGGTCTTGTTCCTGCATTTCGGTAAGGGGACCGTCGATGCCTTTGAGGATGACGCGGCTGAAGCCGATGATGGAGTTAAGCGGCGTGCGAAGTTCGTGGCTCATGTTCGCCAAGAAGTCACTCTTGAGGCGGTCAAGTTCACGGAGCGCGTCATTTTGGCGCTGCACTTGTTCGAGAAGCTGCTGGTTTTGCACGATAGCAGAGAGCGTCCCTGCCAGCGTCATGAGCAGGGTGAGGGTTTGATTGTCGTAGGCATTGGGGAGCGCACTTTCGGCGGTAATCAAGCCGACTAACTGTACGCCTGCCACCAGCGGCACGATGATAGCGGAGCGGGCATCTGTGGCAATTGGGAAATAGCGCCCTTCTTCGAGCAAATTGCTGAGGATGAATGCGCGACGGGTAGAGGCAGCAAACGCTACGAGATTATCCGGCGCATCGAGGCGAATTTCGGTCAATTCCGTCAAGGGGATATCCGTGCCTGCCAGCGCCATGGGCTGAAGCATGGTGACGACATTTTCTTCATCATCGCCTTCGATATACTGGCGTGGCAGATAAATGCCGGCGGTGAGCGCGTTCAAGTCCTGCCGCAATTCTTCTGCGACGTTGCGGAGGGCATCTTCCAAAGTTTCTGAACCTGCGGCGCGGCTGGTGACGTTGAACAAAAAGCTGGTTTCGTTGGCGCGGCGCTGTGCGTCTTCGTACAGGCGGGCGTTGTCGATGGCGACGGAAATTTGCGCGGCGAGCGTGGTCAAGACGTTCAAGTCATCATCATCGAAGGCGTTCGGCAAGTTCGACTGCACGTCGAGCGCACCTACGACTCGATCTTGCAGCACAAGCGGGATCGCCATTTCAGAGCGTGTATTGGGCAGATAAGGGTTGGGGCGGTGAACGACGCGCGCGTCGGCGGTGTCGGACGCGATAGCGGGTTTAGCTGTTGATGTCACCTGCCCAATAACCGATGCCGAACCTTTTTGGAGTTTGTGATTGATGCTGAGAAGCTGGCGACCTGCTTCACCGGTGCTGGCGCGCAAGACCGCATATTCCTCTTGTTCGTCCATCAAGAAGATTTGCACATGGTCATATTGGAAGGTATCGCGGATGAGGTCTACGATGCGCGGCAGCAGGTAGTTCAAGTCGAGGATTGAGCTTGCTGCTTGGCTGACTTCCGATGATGTAGCAAGCTGACGGGCGCGGCGTTCAGTTTGCGCCAAGAGGCGGGAGGCTTCCAAACGCAGAGATGCTTGTTCGGAGAAGGCGCGGAAAATGCGTTCGTCGCGGACGGTGTGGCGATAGGGGTTGCGCGAACCGATGACCAGCACGCCGATAGGATCGCCGCCAGCGCGCAGCGGGATAAACACAACAGAGCGCAAACCAATGCTTTCAATTCCCGCTTGTTCGAGCATATCGAGCGAGTCATTGTCTTGGACATCGTCGATCATTAACACTTGCTGAGATGCTAACAAGCGCCATGCCGGGAATTGTTCGGCGTTGAGGGTAATGCCGTTGAGATCGACGACTTCTTCGTCGGGAGCGTGCCAGCTTGTGACGACACGCATGGTTGCGCCGGGGGATGACCATTCGCGTGAGCTAAGCATTCCCACAAAGGCAAGGCTGATGGGGCGTGTGAAGAGATGGGTGGTCGCCACCTGCACGATGTCTTCGGGCGTTTTTGAGTCGTTAAGCGCGCGGCTTGCTTGATAGAGGATGCGTGTTTCATTGAGGTTGGCGCTAATTTGGTCGAGGAGCGAGAGGTTACTGACGATGACGGACGCGCTTTCGCTGATCGCACCGAGATAGCGAGTGATACTTTGTGAGAAATGGCGCGGACGGTGGAAACCGACAATCAACACACCCGCGGGCTGTTCTTGCAGGCGGATTTGCACAATGGCGATGGAGCGAATGCTGCCGAGATCGATCAGGTCTTTCTCGAAGGGGGTGGGGTTAGTCAATGCGCGGAGATCGTCGATGTAGATCGCTGAATCGACGATAATGCCGTGCCGGTCAAGAATTCTGCTGAACGGAATCGGGGCATCGTCCAAGTTTTCGTTAAACAGTTCGGCAAACTCATTGGAGGTTTCACCCGCATCAAGTTCGCTGGTTGTGAACAGGTAGCCCGCATACACATCTGGCTTGAGTGTTTCGAGGGACCTTTGAAGCGCCGCGCCGAGTTCTTCCTGTGTGTTGACACGGCTGATCATGGTTGTGGCGGTGTAGAGGTCATTGGCATCGTTGAGTGCCGCTTGTGTTTCGCGGAACAGGTTGCGGTTGTCGATGGCAACCGATGAGGCATCGGCAAGCGCGTTCAGGTATTGGCGGCGTTCGTCGATGATGGTGGTTGGACGGTTATAGGTAACGACTAACCAGCCTAATGGGGCTTCTGCGCGAGAACGCGCTAACAATGGAAGCGATGCGATGCTGTGAATGTTCTTCATGAGCAGCGCCGAACGGGCAGGGGTTTCAATATTGGGGGCGGCGCTGACATCGGCGGCGAATACTGGGGCGGTTGCGCGCAGCATGTCGTCGGGGATTTCGTAGCCATCCGACGGGTTGGCGGCGGCGCGGGCAACACGCACGCCTGTTTCTTCTTCGAGCAAGAGGATGAAGGCGTTGTCCGGCTTTGGCTCAAGGAAGCTCAAGCGAAGCATGATTTGGTCGAGCAGATCGTCCATGTCGCGGCTTTCGGCAAGGCTTCGGGTCGCGGCGTAGAGGGCTTCGGTTTCGCGCAGGGTTTCCGCGACTTCTGCTTCTAGCTGGCGGAGCGTGGTGATGTCTTGGAAGGCAGCGACAATCGCGGATACGTTTCCGCGCGCGTCGGTGATGGGCGCGGCATTGACCAGCAAACTTGCCTGATAGTCTTGTTGATGGATTACTACGTCGTCGCTGGCAACCATACGTTTGTTGTTAAGGGCGGCGAAAATCGGGAGCGCATCGTCAGGGTAGAGTGCATTGGTGCCGGATTTATAGAGGTTGTAGGCGGCGGTATCAAACGGCTGCGTGTTGTCGATGTCGCGCCCAAGCAGATTGACCGCCTGCTGGTTGAATTGAATGGGCTTATACGTTGCCGCATCCAATACGAGTACACCTGCGGGCAGTGTTTCTAGGATTGAGCGCAAGTTTTCGCGTTCGCTTTCGGCACGCTGGAACAGGCGGCGGTTTTCGAGCGCGACGGCTACCTGTGTACTGAGGGTTGCCGCCAAGCGTTCGTCGTTATCGTCCAAGTCCTGCGCTTCCAGCGAGCGACCAAGCGCTAGCGCACCGACTGGTTTGTCACCGATGCGGACAGGCACCGCCAAGTGTTTGCCGACATAAGCGGCGAAGTCTGCCAGACCGGCGAACTGTGCTGGGAAGTTCGGGTAGCTGCGCGGATCGTTGACGAGGAGCGGACGGTTAAGATTGTAGGCATCTAAGAGCGCAATACCTTGCATATCAAGGGGAAGCGCCTGTCCTTCGTCTTCGAGATCGACCAGCCCGCGACCGGGTTCGTATTCCACGACGCGCATCAAACCATTACGCTGTTCGTTATAGAGCATGAGAATCCAGCGGTCATAGTCGGCGGATTCTGCTACGCGCTGGAAGACACGCGCGAGACTGTACTCAAATTCGCTGCTGATTTGGTTGGCAAGCTGACCTGCTTCTGCGAGGGCGAGAGACCGCTGCGCTTGAATACGCGCTTCTTCAAAGGATTGCAGGGCTTCGATGGCAATAGCCACTTGGTCAACCACAGCTTGAGCGTAAGTGAGATACTGCGGGTCAAAGACGTTTTCGTCGGCGCTTTCGCACAGCACCACACCAAGCCAACGCGCGCGTGATTGTAGGGAGATGATCGCCGCGCTTGTGCTGCCATTGTGGGCGATATGGGTTTTGAGGGCGGATAGGTTATTGTCCGCGAAGTCCTGCGCGTGGTTCAAAGCGAGAGAAGTTTTGTCAGCGAGCGCGGCACGAATGGGGATGTCGCCAAACAAAACGCGCGTGCCGACGATGATTGGAGATTTGCGGTCACGCTGCCATTCGTGGATGAACTTGTATTCGATGAATTCGGCTGTAGGGGCGTTGACGTTCGCCAGCAGCACCGACATACGATTTAAGGGGGTCAACGGGGTGACAAGATAGCGGGCTGCGGCATCGTACACGGATTGGCTGTCGAGCGCGCTGGCGATGGTGCGGCTGGCGGCATATAACCGCTGTGTTTCATCGAGCGTTTGCGCGGTTTGATCGAGCAGGCGGCGGTTTTGCAGAACCGTACTCATTTGCCCGGTAAGCGCGCGATAGACTTCATAATCTTCGTTGGAGAGTTCTTCGCGGAGTTCGTCGCTGGCGACGAAGAACAGCGCCATTGGCTGATTGATGCTGAACAATGGGAAGGCTGCCGCGAAACGATAACCACGGTTACGAACAAAGCGCGTCAAGCTCGACTGATCTTCATCGCCGCGCACAATGATGATTTGCGGCTCACGGTAGCGCAGCGGCGAATCTGGAGAGATGGAGATGTCGAATACTTCGTCGCTTTCGTGCGAGGTGCCACGATGGCTGTACGCAGCGATTCGGATGCGGGTGGGCCAACCTGTGGAGTCGAGAGCGCCTTCAAAGAGCGCAAGTACATAACTGCGGTCAGGATCATCGTCACCCGTCATGGCAGCGTTCACCAAGTCGATGGGCTTTTGCGACATGTTGATGGAGCGGCTAGAGCCGTAGAGCCGTTCCACTTGGTCGAGCGCGGCTTGGTTCTGGCGGAGGAGCAGACGGTTGTCGATAACCACACCAGCTTGGTCGGTAATGGCGGAGTAGATACGCCCTTCGCGTTGGCTGAATTGACGTGGTTCGGGGAATTCGACCATGATAAGACCACGCCAGTGACCACGCACGACGAAGGGGATCATGACCATTGACTGACCGCCAGAGGACTGGACAATGGCGCGGAACACTTCGTCCAAACGTCTGTCGCGGGAGATATCGTTGACGAGCGCCACTTGATTGGGCTTGATCTCTTGAAGGATGGTGTGTTCTGGCACATGAAGCTGCAAGCCGGTCATGTCGATACTACGTTCGGCTTCGTTAGTGGCGGTCCAATCCGCGAGGATTTCCAGCCAAACGGGACCTGTGGATGGATTGTAGTCATCGAACACGCCGATTTGCGCGCTGACAGCATCGGGCATCACTGACGTGATAACGGAATTCAACACGTCCTCAAGGGTTATCGCTTCGTTGAGGGCACGCACCAATTGATAGAGCGTTGAGGTTTCGTTTAAGGTGGACTGTGTGGTTTCAAACAAGCGCGCGTTTTCTACGGCGATACCAACGCGGTCAGCAATCGCGCGCACGATGCTTTCGTCACCTTCGGTGAACTCCATTCCTTCGGGGGCAGCGGCGTTGAGTGTGCCAACAACCTCACCACGAATCCGGATAGGGATGCTCAAGTTGTAGTCTTCAGCGGGCTTATCTTCGACAACGCGCTGAAGTTCAACCAAGTTATAGCGATAGACAGTAGGCACGCTTTCGCGTCCATCAACTTCATCCCAACCGACGTTGGTTAACTGGCGGTTGAGCATGTCAATTTCACGGATACGTTCTTCGGATTCGACTAGCAGACGCGCGTTTTCTAATGCAACGGCAATTTGGTCGGCAAGGATTTGCAGGGTACGCACGTCGTCGGGGTTAAAGCTGTTCGGTTGGCGGCTTTGAATATCGAGCGCGCCGAGAATACGATCCCCGATTTGCAGGGGCAGCACCATTTCCGCGCGGGTTTCGGGCAGCAGCGGTTCAGCCATGAACGGAGTTTCAGGGTTAGGGACGGTCACATCATTTAAGGTGATGGCACGCCCTGTGGCCGCGACTTTGCCGATGATCGAATCTGAGCCGACTGGAATGCGATAACCGCGCTGAAGAAGCTGCGCGCCAATTTCGCCACGACTGTAGATCAAAACGGCGTTCATGCCAGCGTCGTCAATGCGGAATACCTGCGCGTGATAGTAGTTGAATTCATCGCAGATGGCATTGATGGCACGGTTGAGTAGGGAATCGGTATCGCGCAGAGCAGCGGTTTCACGACTGATGCGTCTGGCAATATCGAGATTACGCGCATAGCGGGTACGCTGATCTTCAACATCAATGGTAAGCTTGTTGGCTCGTTCCGCCAGCGTATTGAAGGCAGCCATGAGCGTAGTGATTTCATCGCCCTGACCGTTTGTGGGAGGGGAAATTGTCTGTGGGAGGGTACCAGAGTTAGCGTCACGCAGCATGGTGAGCGCGGCTTCGTGGAGGGTTTCCACTGGGCGGAAGTTTCGCTTAAGAATTTCGTTGATAGCAAATGAGATGAGTGCGCCAGCGCCCAAACAAATGGCGAAAATAAGCACGCCTACAGCCAAGAGGAAGGGCGTACTTACGCCGCTTGAATCGACAAGGATAAGATGCCATGCGTGCGTCGAATTGGGCGCGAGTTCCAAGTGATAGGTTGTGTAGAGCAATCCGCCTGCTTCTAGTAGTGGAGCAAAAGCATTATCGCGTTCGCGCTGAACATCGAGGCTTTCTGCGATGGCGGGGTAACGATCTTGGAGGGTCAGCGGCACACGATTTGATAGGTTACGCAGGTAGTTGATGTCATCGGCGCTGCTGTCGTAGAGAATGTTGTTGTTGTCGTCGGTGACGATGAGACTGCGACCGGGTTGTTCGGCAGCGATGCTTTGACCTGAAATTTGGATATTGGTGAAGATGGGGTTGATCAGGACATCAATTTGAACGACACCCGCGATACTTGAGGTGCCGACCTCGATGTAAACAGGCGATGCTACGCGCAGGAAGGCAACGAGGCGGTCCGTCGCGCTGGCATCGGGATTTACGCTGAAGTTAATGCCGGAAGTGACAACATCGCCGAAGGCAGTGCCGAGTGCTTCCGTCAAAGCGGGGTCATCGTTTTGTGTATTAAAACGCACGCGCGGGTCGATGCTAAGAATGCCATCATTATTGGTGATTTCCGTCCATTCCGCGCCGGTAAACGTGACATAGCGGATGGCGGCGTATTCGGTGGGGTGAGCATTGATCACCTGCTCAAAAGCGGCGATGAGAGCATCCTGCGCGTTATTGGTATTGGCACGACCAATTTCCATCATTGAGCCGAAGGCGAATTGGCGGGTGACATCAAGTGCGGCCAAGGCGCGCACATCTTCGACAGCCGATGCAAGGGAAAGCTGAAGCTGTTCGGAGAGCAGCGTCAGATTGCGAGCATGATCGCTGCGGACGTTGGCGCGGACATTGGTTTGTACCGTGATGAACCCTATCAAGCCAAAGAGGAAGGATATGCCCATGATCACGATAACAATGGGGCGCATCATCCGCTGTCTAATGGAAACACGAGAAATGGAATTTGCAGACATCATCATGTTTTGCATCTTCATCTTTTCGCTTTTTACGGATTATAGCGCGTCTTTAGAACCCGCGTTCGTTGACGTTGCGTCGGAGTTCGCGCCGTTATCGGGGGCGTTAGCTCCGTGGTCGTGCAGTGTTCCGGTATCGCGGCGCGATGTGGAACTCACTACTGGCAAAGCAGAAGCCTCTTTAAGTTGGATGCTCACCGCCGGCGCACGAAGGGCTTGACCGACTTCGCGCACGGCAGTTTGCAAGATTTGATCGACATTGGTGGAAGTGGTCAGCCGGGCGGCGATGGTGTTGACCAAGCGTTCGCGTTCGGTGGCGCGGCGGCTTTCTTGGAACAGACGCGCGTTGTCGAGCGAGATAGCCAGACGGTTGGCAAGTTCTTGGGCTAATTCCATACGTTCGCGCGACATTTCGTTGGAGGGGATTTCCCATTCCACTGCGCCGATCACCTGCCCACGAAGTTGAACCGGCACAGCGAGCGGGACTGTATCGCGCGAAGTGACATTTCCGACGATGATGCGTTTTTCGCGAACTGCGCGCTGGCGCAGTTCAGAGAGTTCTTCTGGGACGGGGATCCCCGCTTCACGGGTGAGCGCTTGTAAGCGCTGTTCGTTCATATATTCCTGCCATGCGCGTTGTGTCGCTTGGCGGTTAATGTCTTCGATTTCGCGCACGCGGCGGACGGATTCTTCATACAAGCGCGCGTTTTGGATAGCGATAGCGATTTGGTCGGCCATGGTTTGCAGAATGTTCTGCAAGTCTTCTGGGAAGGCATCGCTTTGTTTGCTTTGCACGTCGAGCGCGCCGATGATTTGCTCACCGATACGCAGCGGGATCGCCAATTCGGAGCGCGTATCTGGCAAAAATTCGTTACGACGGTGTACCTGACTGACGGATGCATCTCTAGCTAAAATCGGCTTGCCTTGATCTGTCACCTGCCCGATAACACTGACACTGCCAACAGCAAGGCGGTGACCGCGTTCCATCAACTGCCGCCCGACTTCGCCTGTACTGGAACGGACAACAGCGTATAACCCTTCGCTGTCGATGAGGAAGATTTGCGCGTGATAAATTGAGGGAAAACGTTCAACGATCAAGTTGACAGCATTATCCATCAAGCGCTGAAGATCGCGTTCGGAGGCGATGGTGCGGCTGATTTCCTGTGTCGCTTCAATGTCGCGGGTGCGTTCGGCTACGCGGTCCTCTAATGTTTCGATGACCGCTTTCACTCGCGAACGCATCTGTGTGAAGGCTGTGGCGGTCATGCCGATTTCATCGCCGCGCGCGATTTCTGGCACGGGCAGTTCATAATCACCCACCGACATGCTTTGGGCGGCGCGGCGAAGGCGTGCTAACGCGGGAACAACCATCTGATTGAGAATGATCGAGAGCAGGATAATCAGCGCGAGGGTGCCAATGCCGACCACAAAAACGGGAACGGTGAAAGTACTCAACGTTTGCTGGAAAGTGCTGACGGTGGGAATCTGCGAGACTAAGATGAGGGGCGTGCCGGAAATCGGGGCGTAATAACCGACGACTTCTTGCGTTTGGTCGCCCGTGCCAATGGTGTAGGTTTCGATGCCGCTTCCGCCTTCAAGACCACGCCGCACCGCGGGGGTGTCCAAACTCAACTGTGCTTGCGGACGTGTTTCGATGGGGCTAAAGATCAAGCCGTCAGGGGTTGTTAAGAAGGCGAACGCGCCTGTGATTTCGGCGGATTGTTCGATTGAGTAGCGGAAGCGCATATTGGCGTAAAGCGCGCGCGAGTTGCTCACCTGCCCGATGAGATAGCCTATGGGCGTGCCATCATGCCAGCGCACTTTGGCGACATATTCGATGACAGGGAAGCCACGCAGCGACACGACGAAAAGAATGTCGCGGTCTTCACCTTCGGCACTAGCAGCTAGAAACGCTTCGCTTGTCGATTGATCGACTAAGGGCAACCCAGAGGCGGCTTGCCCTGCCGAAGCAACCACGCGACCATCGCTATCGAGCAAACGGACATTATCAAAAAGCGATGTAGCCGGATTGAGCAGGATCGCTTCCATCGCCTGCTGAACATCTGACTGCCCGATGCCGGGAAGCCGACCAATGTCAGTATTGGAGCGCACGTTTTCGAGCAGCAAACTTCGCATGTAGGCGAGAATTTGGCTGTCGGTGACGAACGTTTCGAGATTATCTCGCGCACGTTCGAGCGCATTTGTCACCGAGCTCACCTGCCGGGTGCCGTTTTCCGATGTGTAGGCGATGGCATTGTCGAGGCTGGATTGAAGAATGCCTTCGCGCACAAGGAAAAAGATCGGTACAGTTAACACCACAGCGGTGATGGTGAACGCGACAATCAGCTTGACCCACAGGGACCACGACAGCGGGTTCAATGGGCTGAGTCGGCGGTTCGTCGTCAGCATATGTTTACTCCCTTTGTACACAGCCAACCGTAAAAGTGGCTGCTGTGTCGCAAGTCCCTATGTCGTCTCATCCGAGCTGCTGCCATGACCATTTGCGCTGCCGTTGTGCGACACATTACGTCCGCTGAAATCCATTGGCGTAATGTGAATGCGGGTATAGACCGCGCCCAAAGCTTCGTTGAAATTTTCCGCCGCGATTTCGAGCAGTGACTCAACACTCGTTGCACCGATCAAGCGCGCGCCGACTTCGTTCACTTTGCGTTCGCGCTGAGCTTGTGCTTGCGATTGTTCGAGCAGGCGGTTGTTTTCCAATGCTTGACCCAAGCGGGTGGCAACGGCGCGGAGAGCTTCGATTTGGCGATCCGTCAAGACGGGATCGCTCGGTAAAGTGAACGTCATCGCACCGAGAACTTCATCACGGAGCAAAATTGGCACGAGCACTGTTTGCGTATCGCCGCTGACTTGAACGTGAATATCGCCGTGCGCGATAGTGGAGCGAATTTCCGGCGGAAGATCGTTCGCGGAGATGGCAGTCGGTTTGCCGTCAAGTAAGCTCAAGTTGTAACCGAGCGCTGCTTGTTCGCCGCGGCCAGACAGATAGCGCGACCATCCGCCGCTGACGACGTTAGTACTGCGCTGCTGGAGTTCGCTTAAGCGTGTGCGGAAGGTAGCGATCACATCTTCCTGACCTTGAATAGTGCGGCGTAAGTCGGACACGCGGCGGGCGTTCATCAACGCGCGGGCGAGTTGGTTCGCCAATGACACGAACGCATCAAGCTGGGTGGGGCTTGGCGGATCAGCACGGCGGCTTTGCACATCCAACACGCCCATCAGCACGTTTCCCGCGAATAAAATTGGGATAACCAAACCGACACGCGCGGGCGCAACCGGATAATCGCTCAGTTGATCGCTGCTGCGCTGAATCACGCGCGGGGCTTTGCCTGTCACCGCCAAGCCAACACCCGGAACGGCTTCCAAGCGGGTGTTGAAGCGGGTATCGATGGTGCCATCGGCGCGGATGCGGCGGCTGATGTTGCCCACTTCATCACCAAAGTAGATTTGCGCGGTTGCGTAGCCAAGTTCTTGAATAAGGCGAAGGGATTGAAGCGCCAAGCGATCTTGATCGAAGTCGCTTAACTCAGGGTCGAAGCGGGCGAAGGTTTGCAAATGGCGAATGTCTTGGAAGGCTTCGTTGTTGACGCGCTCAGTTGAACCGCTGAAACCGTAAAGAAAGAAGGCGGATTGCACTAACAAGAAAGCGACCAATCCGAGTTCTTGAATGCCATTGATAGATGGGACAAAACGTGTCACGATGTCGTTCTGGCTCATCACGCCGATGCGGACCAGAAACGCGAGTGCTACGAGGGCAAGTACTACGATGAATTCTCTGCGAGGGAGGAGCACACCGCTAACAACCACGGGGAGGAGCAGCCAAAAACCATTGAATATTGACGCATCCAAAGCTGCGATAGGAACCGATGGGAACAGCGAAATGATAACCGCGATCCAGATTGCTGTCGTCGCGCGCCCTGTTTGGATGAGTTGGTAGATTGTGAGCAGGATGAACGGCACAGCGATGATGATGAGCAGGATCGGCGGTGATATACGTCCTTCTAGGGCATCAGGAATGACGAGCAGAATGATGGAGCCCAACCACGTCAAAAATGAAATAATCGCCAGCACCAGCAAAACGCTGGCACGCTGACGAAGTGCGGGTTCATCGTATCCGTAACGGAGTGCAAAGAATCGTTCTCTTATTTGCTGTATCATCGCGCCAACGCTCCGTGATTCGTACTAACGCCACCGTTGCCCGTATCACCTAGTCCATCGGTGTCGTCAAACAGCGCGCCGCCTAAGCGAATTGCTCCGCTGTATGCGCCGAGCGTTTGTCCTAATTCGATCAGCGTGAGGCGGAGAAGTTCATCGACAGTCGTAATCGACTGGTAGCGTGCGGAAAGGGTATTGATGAACTGCTCTTGCGCTGTCGCTTCGCGGCTTTCTTCATACAAACGCGCGTTTTCAAGGCTGATGGCAAGGCGCTGGGCGACGGCTTCGACCATATCGACTGCATCTTCGTTAGCCGCGCCAGCATCGGCTTCGACTTCGATTGCGCCGATGACTTCACCACGCAGTTTAAGTGGCACGGCGATCACGCCGCGTTCGCCACTGCGCTGAAGCACCGGGCGACCTTCCGCGCCAGCGACTTTTAAGGCATCGGTCCATTCGGTTGTTTCGACAAGCTGATTGCCTTGAAGCGTGACACCACGCGTTTTGCCTTCGATGCGGGCATAATTTTCCCAACTACTGCGCGTAAGTTCCGCGTTCAAGCGTTCGATTTCGCGGGCTTTATTTTCAGATTCCGCAAGCAATTCGCGGTTTTGGCGCGCAATTTTCGCTTGTTCTTCATACTGCTGGCTGTTGCGAATTGCCGCACCGAGGAAGTCGGCAACAAGCTGAAGGGCTTGAATATCTGTCGCGTCAAAGGCATTGGCTTTATCGCTTTGCACGTCGAGCGCACCAACCACAACAGCGCCATCACGGATGGGGACGGCGACTTCGGAGCGCGTGTTGACAAGCAGTTCATTACGAAAGTGCATCTCGTCGCGGTCCGTGTCTTTAGCGATGACCGGTTCAGCGCGCATTGTCACCTGCCCGATCAAACTCTGACTGCCAACCGCCAATTGATGGCGGCGGGCAAGCAAGCGTTTGCCGATTTCACCTGTGCTGGCTTGTAATACAGCTTGATCGCCCGTTGAATTGACGATAAATACTTGTACATGATAGTAACCAAAGCGTTCCTGCACTAACGTGATAACACGGTTGAACAGGCTGTTCAAGTCGCTTAAACCAGTCGATGCTTGACCGACTTCTGATGCGGCACGCAGCAAAATTGAATTGCGTTCGGACTGGGTCACAATCGATTCGGCACGGCGGACGAGGTAATGGATTCCAAGCCCAGCCAGCAGCAGGAGGAGACGCAAGCTAATGAAGATGTAAATATCGGCAGCGTTATTTGAGGTTAGGGGGAGATTTGCTTGAACGTGTGTGATACTCTCAAAAGTCAGTTTTGCGCCGATGGCGGCCAAGATCACAAGGAAGGCGGGGGTGGGCAGCAAAATGCTAATTGTGAAGACCACCAACAGGGATGCATTGACCACGGGCTGCTGGGCGATAATCGCAATTGCTGCCAGCGTGATTGACAGACCAAACGCCGGGATGGTGTATTGTCCACGCAGTGAAAGATAGAGCCAAATTGAATTCAACAGTATTGCGATTATGAGGACGACGATGGGCAGCGGCGACGCGAAAGGCAAGCCAGAGGGGAGGACAATGGACAACAGGAGTGTGAGGGACATGACGATAATACTGACCAGCGATATCAAGCGCAAAAGCTGTTGACGAAGCTGCGCCAGCAGGTCTTCGCGCGGGATTGGCGCGGCGGGAATTTCGGATGTTTTCAATGCTGCCATTATGCTTTACTCCCATTTCCGCCGTTAGCACCGCCGTTCATTTCGCCGGATTTCGCGGGTGGGGTGCCAATGCGAATGGCAATCTTGTTCGCGCCCAAGGTTTCGCGCAAACCGCGCGCCGCTTCGCCAAGCACGTTGTCAATCGAGTTGCTGGCTTGCAGGCGTGTGGCAATCGCGTTGAGCGTTGCTTCGCGCTGTGCAGCGCGACGGTTATTTTGGAACAGGCGGGCGTTTTCGGCGGCTACGCCTAAGCGTTCGCTCACTTCACGGATCATCTCAAGGTCTTCTGGAGGGAGAGGAGTATCGCTTTCGACTTCAAATTCCATCGCGCCGACGACTTGACCACGCACCATGATTGGCACGGTGATGATTTGTTCGCCGCGTTCAGTTTGGCGCTGTACGACATGATTAAACCGAATAGCCTCGGACAGCGTTTCCGTCCATTCCGCACGGTTTTTGATCGTATTGGCGTGCAAGTCAAGGGTAAGCCCGCTTTCATCTTCACGTTCGGCGATAAAGTTTTCCCATGACTGGGCGGTTAATTCGCGATTCAAGCGTTCAACTTCGCGCAGCGCAAGATTTGCTTGTTGGGCAAGCTGTTCGTTTTCGAGTGCGCGCGCTTCGGTTTGTTCAATTAGGCGGGCATTGTCGATGGCGATGGCGATGTTGTCGGCGAGGGCTTGGAAGATTGGAAGGTCGCCTTCTGCGAAGGCATCGATATGTTTACTTTGCATGTCGAGCGCGCCAATGACGAGATCGCCAATTCGGAGAGGGAAGGCTGCTTCGACGACAGTTTCTGGCAAGAATTCATTGCGGCGGTGGACGGTTTCGGTTGAACCGGCGCGTGCTACGACAATTTTTCCTAAACCTGTGACTTGCCCGATCACGCTTTGGCTGCCGACGGGCAGACTATGCTTGCGTTCGAGGAGGAGTGCGCCGACTTCGCCTGTACTGGCGGCGAGGCGGGCAGTACGGCGCGATTCATCGAGCAAGAAGATTTGCACATGATAGGCGCGTGGATACTTGGTCAGAATTTCGTTCACGGATGCGTCGAGTGTTTCGTTCAAAGCAGTACGTTGAAGCACCAAACTGGCGATTTGCGTGGTGAGGGTGGCGAGGTTCAAGCGTTCTTGGGCGATGGTGTTTAAGGCTTCAGCGGTTTCGGTTTCACGCGTGCGTTGGAAGAGCAGGAACAGTACGCCAATGCCGACAAATTGGAACGAAAGCGAGGCAAATTCTTCAAATGAAATGGGGATTTCGCCAAGCGCGGAAAGACGGAGCGCGCTAACTGCAAGGATGATGACTGCGCCGGGAATGATGAACATCATATTGCGCGGTTTCAAAAACACCGCGCCAAAAATGACTAGAATCATCAAGAGTGTGCCGTCATCAGGGTTGGTAAAACCTGCACGGAAACCGAGCATCACGCCGCTTGCCAGCCACAAGCCGATAAGCAGCCAGCCGCTTGTGTCAATTAGACCACGTCGTGCGGTGATAATCACACCGATACCTAGTCCATAGGTAGCGACTGTGGCGATGATTGCACCGATTTCACCATTGACGACTCCTTGGAACAGTGATTCGCCCATTCCTTCGCTTTCTAGGAGGAGCGCGTACACGGTGTAGAGGCTCATCATCGTGAGCGCTACCCCGATCAAGGTTCGCACACGTGCTTGGTCGGCATGGGTTACGGTGAACAGCTTATTGAACATGGAAGTCATGGGGACGTACCCTTCCTCTCATTCGCCGCCCGCTTACCGAGCAACATCTTCGGATGCAGCCGCTTCATCTGGCTGCGTAGCAAGGCGAACACGCGCACGTCGAGCGCCAATGGCTTTCCCTAGTTCGCGCAAGGTTACTTGCAGCATGTCTTCAATGGTGTTGAACTGCTGGATTTGCGCGCCAATTTCGTTGATGAGCGCTTCATTTTCGGCAAGTTTCTGGGTTTGCGCGTAGTTGCGGCTGTTTTCGAGCGCGACGGCAAACTGGTTCAAAAGCTGCTCGAAAATTGCCACATCGCCTTGTTGGAAAACATAACTGGTGCGAGCGGTTGCTGTGACCACGCCGATAGGTTCGCGACGGATAAAGACGGGAGCAGAGAGGAGCGCGCGGGTTTCGGTGGGGAGACTGCCAAGTGACAGCGATTTAGGCGCATTTTCGATATCGGGAATGAGGAGCGGATTTTCGCTTTCCCAAACCGCGCCAATGAATGTGCCGTTGATTTGCAGCACCTCACCACCGGGATATTTGACATTAATGGTGCCATCCATGTAGGTTCCCACTTCACGCATTTGGCGATGTGAGGTATCCCATAAGGTGAGTGTGATGCCGTTCAACGGAAACATTTGCGAACATTCCGTGAACATAAGCTTGAAGATGGTATCGGCTTGGAGGGTAGCTTGTACAGACTGACCGAACGAGGCGATGCGCTGAATTTGTGCCGCGCTGCGGCGGGTTTCATTGAGCAGGCGAACGTTTTCAAGCGCGATGCCAAGTTGGACCGCCATTGTTTGGGCGGTTTGTACGAGATCGGGCGCGAATTTATAGCCGCGTTCGTATACGTCCAAGCCAACCGAACCGACCATATCGCCCTTTACAAACAGGGGCAGAATAGCCATTCCTTGAATGCCCACTTGTTGGGTCAAAAACATACGCAGTTCCAGCGGTATACGCTCGTCGGTAGCAATGTCTTCGATCACCATTGGACTGCGCGGGTTCTTTTGCATTTCGATTGCTAACGGGTTGTCGTTCCAGCCGATGGTTGTGCCAATTGTGCCTGTTTGCGGGTATTCCGCGACGGTTACGCCAAACCTTCGAGATTGGTCACGCAGCATCAAACCGCCGTGATCGACCCCTAGCAGTGTGGTGATGGTACGAACGCCGTAGTTCAGCAGTTCATCTTCGTTGTCGAAGGTGGCTATGTTGACTGAGAGTTCGTTCAACAGGCGCAGCGTACGTAGTTGTTGGGAAAGCTGAATGGCGTTGGTTTGGGCTTCGAGAAGCAAGCGCTGGTTTTGCAGGACAATTGCGGTTTGGTCAGCGACAGCCGTATACAAGCGCCGTGTGCGCGTGTCGAAAACCGTTGGCGTTTTGAAAGCGAGAACGATAATGTCGTTTACATCGCCCTGTTCACGGAGCAGTAGGGCGGCATAGCTTTTCACACCGCGAGAATCCATTTCTTTGTAAAGCGGGTGGTTGACAGATTGAGCATCGGTCAACGATTCGACAAAATCGACACGGGTAGTTTCGTTGGAATTGGAAGGGAACGGTGGTAGGGTTAGCGGGGTTTCGACGAGCCGTTCACTCTCCGGCGTGGTGACATGCATCAAGAGGTAATTGCTGCTATCGACAGCACCGTCGTCACTGCGGCGCGCAGTGATGTGCAGGATGGTATCGACATCTGGTGCAAGGAGGTTTCGCAAAACGCGCAGCACATCGAGCGTATCTAGTGCGCTCAACATGGCGCGGTTGATGTCATAAAGCGACCTGACTTCTTCCAGCGAAGCGGCAGTATTTCGCAGGAGCGATTGGTTTTCAAACACAACTGCCGCTTGGTCAGCCAGCCTTCGGAGCGCGCGGGAACGGGCAGGGGAGATGGTGACCACTTCGGAGTGTGAGAACACGATGATCCCAATGAGGCGCTGTGTCACCACCATCGGGATGATCAGCATCGAGACAATCCCTTGACTGGTCAAGCGTTCGCGCTCGGCATCGTTCAAGAAAGGATCGGTGGCGACATCTTGGAAATTCAGTTCTTCAATGGCGCTAAATGTTTCGTAAGCGGGATAATCATCCAAGCGGATGACGTGACGGGTGTTGGTGACGCGATTATCGTGGTATTCGGCAAGCACAGTTAAGCGAAGGGGCGCGTCCGCATCTTCAATTAAGCCCAACAGCGCAGAGCGATAGGACGCGCCGATAAAGCTCACCAGCGCGTCAAGAATTTCTGCCGGATTGGTTGACCCGTAAATCGTTCCAGCGGCATCATATTGTGCTTGCGCGAGGTTAAGGATTTCGGCGCTTTCTCCGCTTGGAGAGGTTGTGATTGGGTTTGTATCACTCATCGTTCGATCCTCACTCGGCAGCGCATGGGTTGTGCTATGGCCTGTAAGTGTTTATTTCCACTCCCACACCTCTTCGCCTTGCAGCAGCCGTCGAATCTGCATGGGGAAGCGGTCGGGATCGAGTGGTTTTCCCAAAAAGCCGTTAAAACCAGATTTTTTAGCGCGACGCATTTGATCTTCGCTGGCTTCTGCGGTGACAGCGCACACAACCGTGTCTTTGAGACGAGGGTGAGTACGTAGTTTTTGCAGCGCCTGATAGCCGTCTTCGTAGGGCAGACGGATATCCATCAAGATCAAATCGACACGTGGCAGGGTATCGGCAAATTGAACAACCTGCCAGCCGGATGTTTTCCATTCACAGCGCTGCACCCCCATGAATGCCAACATACGCGCAATGAGGACGAAGTTGGGCACGTTGTCTTCTACCACCAAGACATGCGCTTCGCTGGGTTCAACGGGCGCGCGTTTATTTGGCGCAGCGCCGCTGGGCACGGGTTCTGATTTTGCAGCCGTGCCTCCGGAAGCACCTACAGACGCGGACGTTGTCACAGTTGAGGATCCTGTGGATGCCGCCGTTCCCTGTGCATTAGGGTTAGGCGTGGGTGTAGAAGATTGATTTGGACTTTGCGCGTCAGACATTCGCACCTTGCGACATACCCTGTTATATCAATTTAGGGTAATGCCGCGCCTCCTTTCTTGCTGGATAATGACGTTATGATACCGTCTTGTTGGGAGCGACCAAATTCCCGTTTGAAATACCTTTATAGCTGTTGATCTGCTGCTTGCGCCCCGTTAGATTTCAACGGTGAAGGAATGACTGGCGCATTGTGTTCCGCCGGAGTAATGACGTGTCGCTGTGCCGGAGGGAGTTCGGCAGTTGCGTTGGCATCTTCACTGGGCATTTCGTTCAGCACTGCCGCCAGCGTCGAAATGGAGTCTGCCGCTGGTTTAATTGCCGCCCCGTCCGGTTTATCGGTTCCATTACGACGAAGGGTCAGATAATGATGGACTTCATTTGGAAAACGATCAATATCAATTGGTTTGCTAATGTAACCATCGCATCCGGCGCTTAAGCTGCGTTCTTTATCGCCTTGCATGGCATTTGCTGTCAGGGCGACAATGGGCGTATGTTTAAGCGAGGTGATTTGGCGGATTGCAGCCGTAGCGGTCAAGCCATCCATTTCGGGCATACTTAAGTCCATCAAAATAAGGTCAGGCGGGTTCTGCTGCGCCATTTCGATGCCTACTTGTGCGCTCTCTGCTTCAATCACTTCAAATGCGTAATCGCTTGCCATCAGCACACGGCGCACCAGCAAACGATTTTCTTTATTGTCTTCGATATAGAGTACACGCGGCATAGAGATGTTCCCTGCGACAAGCGAATTTTGGCAACTTTTGTGCCACAATTGACACAACTATAACACGATCACTCGCAAGAATAACACGGATTGGTCTTTCAAAACCTTTACATCTGTTTTAGCTTTTGGTTACAGATTCCAAATTATCACGAAATCGCTGTCAGATTGCGTTAGGATTAAGACTGTGTAGATTTTGGTACACTTCACAAGCAATCTCAAGTCGAATTTAACGTGTTGTAAAAAGGAAAAACCACACATGGCAAAGTCTTATAAAGAACAACCGTCGCTGGTCATCGACCCTAACAAGACTTATGTGGCGCATTTCAAAACGACGAGAGGCGAATTTGAAATTGAGCTGTTTGCCAAGCAAGCACCCATAACCGTGAATAATTTTGTCTTTCTGGCGCGCGACGGCTTCTATGATGGTATCAAGTTTCACCGGGTGATCGCGGGATTTGTCGCTCAAGGGGGTGATCCGACGGGGACAGGCGCGGGTGGTCCGGGCTATAAGTGGAACGATGAAGCATCGGCACTGCGTATTCCGCATGAAACGGGTGTGTTAAGCATGGCGAACGCGGGAGTGAATACCAACGGGTCGCAGTTTTTTATCACCCATGCACCGCAGCCGCACTTGAACGGCAAGCACGCTGTTTTTGGCAAGGTTAAGGGCGACGGCATGAAGGTTGTGCTGGCGATTAAGCAGGGTGATGTGATGGAAAGCGTCACCATCACAGAGTCATAAGCGACAGAAAATAATGGGGCGGCGTGAAAGTCGCCTCTGTCGTATTCAACAAGTTATGCCCAACAAAAATCAATACTCAAATTGAAAAAATGCAGGCATTTTAGGGCATTGTTTGATACTTCTTCACAGCTTTTCGGGGCGCTAGGGCGAGACAATCAATGGGGCGACGGGCAGGGTGAACACAAAGATGCTGCCGCCTGTTTCGTTATCTTCTATCCAAATTCGCCCGCCGTGTGCTTCGGCTACAAGACGGCAGAATGTGAGTCCCAAACCGCTACCCCGCCGCGATCCAACACGTCCTTGAACCTGCACATAACGGTCAAACAGTTTGACTTTGTATTCATCGGGAACGCCGGGTCCTTGATCGATCACGTCGATACGGACAAACCCTTCCGGCGCGCCGTGCTGACCGGGTGTTCCGGCGCGCACGATAACGCGCGAATCCATCGGGCTAAATTTAAGCGCGTTATCGACAAGGTTCAACAGTACACGTTCAACTTTATCGGGGTCAATCATCAGCGGGGGAATCTGTTCCATGCCGTCGGTCACAAGTTGGATATTAAGTTCGCGCGCCAGCGGGCTAAGTTCGACACAGACGTTATCGACCAGCGTAGCAATCTCGGTGGGTTTGGCTTCGATGTTGATGAAACCATTTTCCATGCGCGAGACATCGAGGAGCGAATCGACACGGGTCAAAAGCTTGCGAATCGCGCGCCGGGCTGCGTCGGTAGTTGATTCAACCGCTGGATAGTAGGTGGTTGTTTTGGGGACGATTTCGGTCATCAACTTTAAGCTAGTGGTGACAGCGGTGAGAGGGCTTCGCAAGTCATGGATCAACATACGCGAGAGATCTTCGCGGGTTTGCGCGAGCTTGTATTGTTCGCTTTCGTCGTAGAAGACCATTAGCACGCCGATCAAGTCGGTGCTATCTGCCCCTTGCACTGGGATGATCTGGCGCTGGATGCGCTTCTCTGTCGCTACCGCGTCAGCAGTATCGAGAGTGTACGAGAACGGGTCTTGTTCCACCCAATGAGAGCTGCCACCGCGTAAATTATCGACGATTTGGCGCAGTGTTTCTCCATCGCTGAAGCCGAATTTCTCCAGCAAATGGAGTTCCGGTTTTTCGAGCAGTTCTTCCACCGGTTGATCGATAAGTGTGAGGGGTGAAATGCCAAGCATAGCTACTCGTGGATTTGCCAAGCGGACAACCCCATGCTGATCGATCAGCACCAGCGCCTCTTGCATGGCGTTAAGGATAACTTCCATGCGGTCACGCGCTTCGGCAATACGGCGAAACAGACGGGCGTTATCGACTGCGATGACGGCTTGATTTGCTAGTTGGAACGTGAAATGAATATCTTCTTCGTTAAAGGCGTTCGCGCGTTCGTTTTCGAGCAGCAGCACGCCGACGAGCGAATTTCCACGCACAATTGGCACACCGAGCGCGGACTTGGCCGTTGAGGCGAGTTGATGTGGTGAATGAGTCGCAAAAGCGCCGCCGACAATCAGCGGCTTGCGTGTGGCAATCACTTCTTGCCCGATTCCATTTAGCACATCGGCAGGCTGGGCGAATTTATCGCGCGCGTAGCCACGAACAGCAATGCGTTCGATTTGGTTTGGATTGGTGGGTGAAAACAGGGCAACCGCGCCGTACTGCGATCCGGTTGCGTCCATAGCGTGATTCAAGACAAGATTGCCAATTTCATCTAAGTCGATGGTCGCGGTCAATTCATGCCCGATTGCCGCGAGCGCGAGAAGCTGCCCAACACGTCGTTCGAGCGCCTCATCGGTGATTTCATAGAGGCGGGCGTTTCCAAGCGATTGTGCAATTTGTGTGGCAAAAGCGCGGAGGACTTCGACGTGTTCGGGGGGAAGCCGCATGGGGGTATCGAAGTAGAGTGCCAGCACACCCATCGCCATGTTTCCCACGCTAATGGGGAGTTCGATCCATGCGCCGACGTTTTCATTCGCCATCACTTGGTCAAGGTGTTTGAGATGAACCGCGCTTTCGTCGTGCGCGCCGTTGATATGAATGGTATCCAGCCATGTGCGGCGGTCAGGGACGAGTAAGGGCGGGAGGGTGCTGAAATCTTGTTCGCGCGACTTGTAGAGGAGGGCAGGCATCGGCGGGTCGGATAAGTAGCGTTCACTCCATCCACTGCTGCGTACCAAGGCGAGGGTCGTCTTTTGGTCGTCCCAGAACAGATAGACGGACGATGCTTTTACCTGCGGAGAGAGTTCTTGCACAGAATTGACGACAGTATCCAGCACCGCAGCAGGAGAAAGCGATCCTGTGAGCTTGGTGGAGATTTGGTTGAGCGCGGCAAGCTGACGGACACGCGCTTCCTGCTGTTCGTAAAGCTGGGCGTTTTCGAGGGCAACACCCGCGCTCGCCGCTACAATGTTGATCAGACGTAGATCATTACCTGTGTAACGTTGGGTGAGCTGGTTGCTGGCGACGATCATCACGCCAATCACCTGTCCCATCGCTTGCAGGGGAGCGCCAATCCACGACACGATATCTTCAGGGAGGGTGTAACCGAGTTTCGCGGCTTCTCTTGCCGCGTCATGTTCAACCAGCACAGCACTGCCTGTTTTTAATACATGATAGAGAAGCGGGCGCGGTGTGCCGGGAAGATGGTTTGGTTCGAGCAGGGGTTCTGGGGGCAGGTCAATTTGTGTGCCACTGCGAATACACAACGGGTACTCGATCAGTTTTTGTTCGCGGTCAATGAGCGCGACAACAAAATGATCGACTGTGACGAGGTTGTCGACTTGCAAGTAGACCATATTGAGCAGTGCGCCAACGGTCAAGTTTGAACGGATGACTTGACTCATGATCGACAGTGAGCGGAGATCGTCGTCATGTTTTTCCAGCCGTCGGCGTAGATTTTGCAGCGTATTCTTTAACACTAGAGCAGCCCTCAACGCGCAGGGATTATGGAAGGATTGTTGGTGTATCGGATTCGGTGATGATTACGACGGGTTTGTTTCATGTTCATCACAAGTTTACAGCACTTGTGACCGTCGTAAAAGGCAAGCTAAAACAAATACACGCGCCTGAAAGGGGGCTGTCTTTTTCAACCCAGATTTCGCCTTCGTGCGCTTCAACCGCTAACTTACAAAATGTTAGCCCTAAACCACTTCCTTTTGATCCGCGTAGGGGTGTTACGCCTTTGACCTGACGAAATGATTGAAAAACTGTGGCGTGTTCGCTGGGTGGGATGCCGATTCCGCTATCCGCAACACTGATGACAACCCAATTGGGGCGTTTGATGGATGGTTTGGCGGTGATCAATACTATACCGCCGCTGGGTGTGTGACGGAGCGCATTGTCCGTCAAATTGATCAGCACCCGCCGGATCAGGTCTTTATCCGCGTAAATAGGCGGGAGCGGTGGCAGTTCGATTCGCAGATTGATTTCCGCCATCGAAAACGAGGGCTCCAGCATTTCTTTGATGAGAACGGACATTTCTTGTAAATCGAAGGAGATGGGCTGGATGGGCATTTCGCGCGTTTCTAGGCGTGCGATATCGAGTACGCTGTCCACTAAGCCCATAAGGCTTTGCGCGCTGGTGAGCGAAATTCGCATGGTTTTGCGAATATCTGGCAGCAGGTCATTGAGATTTTCCATGAGGTCATCGCGCTGAATATCGTCGATTGCCATGCCTAGCCCGCTAATGATCCCGCTGAGCGGTCCGCGGAGATCGTGAACCGCCATTCGCAGAATGTCTTCGCGGAAATCGGACAGCATTTTTTGTTCGGTCACATCGCGGAGTACGAGCAGCCGCCCGACAATACGGTGATTGGCATCCAAGACGGGGGAACCGATTTCGTCAATGTAGTAGGTCTTTTTGTTTTTGCTTTCGCGTTTGAATTCACGCTTGCTGATTCGGTTAGGCTGAGTGCGAAGCTGACGCGCGAGTTCTACCAACTGCGCGCGGGAATAACCCATGCCATCCATTTCGCCGTTAGAGTCCATCATTTGGAACAACATGCCGACAAAATTCTTACCGATGAATTCGTCGCGCGAAATACCTAGCAGACGTTCAGCGGCGTTGTTGCATTCCACGAGTAAACCTTCACGATCCAGCAGCAGTACGCCGTCGCGCGTCGATTTCAAGATGGCGCTCATGCGGTCATTTTGCGCGCTAATGCGTTCGTGCAGTTTGGCGCGCTCAAGCTGTTCACCTGTTTGGGCAGTCAATAGAGTGATTGCATCCATGTCACGCTTACGCAGATGACGCTGTTCAGCAAAAGCGATACATAAGACCGCGTTTACGCCGTCACCATGTTTGATTGGCGCGCAGACAATGGTCATTGGTGGCAGTTCATCATGGTCGAGTTCAAAAGAGGTGGCGCGTGGTGATGAATGATAGGTCACCTGAATTTCACCTGCGCGAACGGCATTGAGAACCATTGTATGCGGGAAGATGAGACTCATCGGCATTCCGTGTGGCGGACTGCCAATTTGTGTGCTGTAAACATCTTTTTCCATTGGGTCGTAATGGAAGATTGCTACTTCAAGCGCATCAAACATTTGCCGTGCGGTATTTACCACTGCTTCTTCTACGTCGGCGCGGTTGAGGAGTCCACTGGACAATCGTTGGCTTAACGATTGCAGACTGCTTAAGACACGAATCTGGTGTTTATGCGCGTCCAATAAGCGGGTGTTTTCGATGCTGGTCACGGTATGTTCCGCGAGATGCATCAAGAAGCCGCTTTCATTTTCTTTCAAATAACCGGGTGTTTTACTCTCGACGGTTAAAACGCCGATCACGGCATCCGTCGAGATCAAGGGGACAGCGATCAGCGAACGGTAATGTGCGCCATGACTTACATCGACAGTGTAGGTGGTAGTTTCCATGTCGTCGATGACAAGGGGTTGTTTGCTGCGAATTACAGCACCCATGATTCCGTCTTCACGTCCCCGTGTGCGGTAGGTCTTATGAACATCGGACTCGATACTGTCACGCTGCATCACCAGCCAAGAACTGCCTGTTTCCGTCAATGTATAGAGCGTGACGCGATCCGCATCTGTTACTCGCAGCGCGATGTCCAACATTCGTGTAGCGATTTGGTCGAATGTCACTGCGCTGGAAAGTTGATGCGCGATCACTTCAACTAATGCGAGTTCTTCCAACCGGTTGATCAATGTTTGCTGAATTTGTAGAGAATCGAGTTCATAAAGGGTTTTTAGAGAAGCTTTATCGAGATCGCCTTGCGTGGGGGGCGAAAGACGTATTTGCGAAGAATCGATTTGCGAAATGGGTTGGCGTATGCCAGCGCGTGAACGCAGCAGCGCGACAACGCCAAAAAACACAGCGGAAGTGACCCCAAGCAACGGATTAAGGAGGGCGGCTACCGCAGTCAACAAGAAACCGCCGCCAACAAGGGTGGATTCTGATATACGAGAATTCTTTAAAGGATGGGAAACGCGCGGTTTCTGAGGTTGCTCCGATTGTAGGGCGGGTTGAGGTGAATCCCCAACCGCAGGTTGGTTCTCTGGTTCGACAACCATCGACTGACCTTTGGCGCGAAAAACAAAAAACTTTTGTTGATTCAATAAATTGTAACATCAACATCGTATCGAAAGCGTTAATCTATTTAAACGTTGAAGGGAAATAGAGTTCGTTGGCGCTGGTTGAAACCTACTTTGAGGTTTGAGAATCGTTTGTTTTTGTGATGTGTTCGCGGCACACATAAAGTGCAATGGTTAGCCCGATGAGCCACCAAAAGATAAAAATGAAGCGATCAAACAGGGTAATTGCGTCGGCGAGGGCAAAGACCGAATGAGCAAGCAACCCTGCCGCAACTGCGGGAGCGAATGCTTTCGCGGTTTGCGCTGTTAAATCGTGGCGAGCGGTTTTCCATACCCGCCACAGCATCCACCCCGCTGTGCCATAAAGACCGATTAACATCACCATACCGGGAATGCCAAAATCCGCACCTATTTGCAGAATTCCATTGTGAGCGTGGGGGAGTACACGGTTCTCGTAACCGGGAACGGGATAATTTGCGCGCGCAGCCCGTGACCGGAATTGATTCATGCCGATTCCGGTTAGTGGGTAATCGTGGATGATATTGGCGGCGGCAGTCCAGATTTGAACCCGTGACGTGACACTACTTTCGTCGCGCTCTAACAAGACTTCGCCGCGCGGATTGGTCAACTGTGTAAAGATAATGAGCTCGATTGCGGTGAAGGCAAACAACCCGCAAAGCGCGAGCAAGCGCCATCGTCCACGCGGAATCAGAATGAATGTGAGTCCGAACAAGGCGATCAAGCAGCCCGCAATTGCCATGCGTGATTGACCGAGAAAGAGCGCATACGCCAGCAGCACGAAAGCGACACTTGCCAACCCGCGGCGCAAGATCAGCCAGCGGTTTTGGGTACTGAGCGGTGTGCGCCAGTCGATTATCGCAACGCCGGCAGCAACGGGCAGCACAAACGAGATTGCGCCGCCCACCTCATTGACATTGAATCCCCCAATGGCATTACGAAACCATTCGTCTGTTGGGCGGGTGGGGAGCATGGAGATCAAGCCAATAAGCTGGGTGGACTTCTCAGTCCACATTGACCAAGACAAGGCTGCCAGCCCCAGCAGAATACCCACAATCACTGTGACAGTGATGGCTTGGTGTACGCCCAACATTCCCAAGCGATATGCGCGGTCACCAACGCTCAATGCGAGAGTGATACCCATTAGGATTCGCCCGATGATCCAACCGCCATTCCAAACGCCGCCCCAATTAAGCGGCGCGAACAGCAGATTGACAGCGCATAACACAAGCAGTCCTACAATCAGCACATTGATTGGACTGGGCGCGGCGATTCGCTTGGTAATGATCCAACGCGCGGCGATGATGAGTATGACGAGCCACAAAGTATGCAGCCGCTCCATATTGGGAGTCCAGAAGGCAACTACCACTACCAACAATAGCAGGGGTTCGATGGTCAGGACAAGACGCGCGGTATTGTGCACAAGCCTATTTACTTGGCTCAAAATTCATCCTCAAAGTTGCAGAAAATAGCAAATTGCGAAGTTTTTGTGACTACGCTAGAATGGGCAACATTAACTAATCTAACAACATTTCGTTGTGTAAAATGGAAGAAATGGATATAACGGACATAGCAAGACATTGTAATCTATGTGCCGGATGATGCATAATAAATTCGATAAGGCTATTAATTGTGCGTGATATCTATTTCGTTTTTCCTAAGTGCGACGACATGAAAACCGCGTAAGGCGGATTTGGGCGTGTACCCGCTAGATGCGTTTTGCAGCCCTTCATTGCCGCTGCTACTAGGGTAACTCGTCACTGGAGTTGAAAAAATGGCATTTCCATTTCGCGATGCAGTTCTAAACGTTTCTCCACAAGCTTTCCGCGAGAAATCCAAGAATAAGAAGGTGATATTACTTTACCCTTGGAACAACTACAAAAATCTATTCATCACCTACTTTTTGGAAGATGCCAAAGAGGGGCTATTATATTACAGGATAAACTCGGAGGAAGCTAATCTCACCGCATGGTTGACGGGGCTGATTCGTGAGTTTGAAGAGGTGTTGGGAAAGTTCGGTTCACGCTTGCGCGATGCTGTTGCTGGAGGCGACCCGACAGCGATGGGTAAGGCTTTGGCAGCGGAGCTAGCGCTGCTCAAGCTTGATCCGATAACGCTGTTTATCGACGAACTTGACCGTATTCCGATGGATGATGACTTCAATAAGTTCATTGTCTCGTTAGTAAAATCACTTCCAGAAAAAGCCCAAATCGCCTTTAGTTCGCGCCTTCTGATGTATCATCCATGGATAGATATGGTGAAGCGCGGTGATGCGGTCGTGCTTGGCACAGAGTACCGCCGCAATGATGTGATTTTCACCGTTGAAGAAAATCCACGTCCACAGCTTGAAGTGTATAGTCTTGGTCGTGGTCATGTTCTCGTCAATGGGCAGCAGATCAGCAACTGGGATGGGGCGTTACCCCGGAATTTGTTCTTCTTCTTCATGGATCACCCGCTGGTGACACGCGACGAGATCTTTAAGGCGTTTTGGCCTGAGTTGAATACGAAGGAAGCGACGAATGTTTTCCACGTCACCAAGCGGAAAATAACCGAACGCATCTCAATGAAGGTTGAGGAAAAAGGCAACTACGAACTCACGCAGTACAACGCGGGGTTTTATCTACCAAGTGACAAAATTGTGCGACACTACGATGTTGCGGATTTCCAAGACGCGGTTGAACGTTCGATTTCTGCGGATGGGCAGAAGGAAACTGAACATTATCTCATCCGGGCGATTGATCTGTATAAAGCACCGTTTTTACAAAGCATCGACATGGGGTGGGTGGTGCGCCGCCGTGATGAACTGCGCGGGATGTACGCACAAGCGTTGATTGGCATGGGGCGAGTATGGCTGGCACGCAGCGACGCGCATCGTGCGCTGGGATTTTTCTTGCGTGCTTTGAAGGAAGTTCCCGAACGTGAAGACGTTCACCGTTCGGTGATGGCGATTTATATTCAGCTTGAAATGTATGACGATGCGCGCAAGCAGTATCACCGACTGGAGCAAATGCTCAAAGAGAAATTGCACATCCCCCCTTCACGCGAAAGCCGGGAACTGTTTGAGGAAATTGAGCAGAAGCAGAATCCATAGTAGACCGGTTTTCGATGTGGGATCGGTCAGATAGCTGCATTTTTCACAAAAATGCTGGGGCGGGGAACACCCGCCCTTTTTATTTCTTGATACGAAAACGCAAATGCGTCACCTGATCGCCTTCGATTGTGTGGATGCGCTCTAGCTCAATTGGATCGATCCCCAACGTACCGAACAGGCTGATCCCACTGCCTAGCAGCATGGATGCGAGATCGATGTTGATCTCGTCCAGCAAGCCCAAACGAATACACTGCTGGACAATCTTTGAGCCGCTGACGACAACGTTCTTATCTCCGGCGGCGGCTTTTGCGCGCGCAATGGCGGATTCGACACCTTCCGTCACGAAGGTGAACGGCGATCCTTCTTTCAACCATTCTTGTGGGGGATGGTGCGTCACGATGAAGGTTGGCACGCTGAACGGGGGCGATCCTGCCCACGCATTTGAGGCTTCAAAATCGCCGCGTCCCGTGACTAATGCGCCCGTATCTATGAAATAGCTGGCGAACAGTTCTGCGCTTCTCGCTGACATTTTGAACACATGAGATGTTCCCGGCAGAGGAAAGGGGGTGTCGCCGCTGAAATACCATTTGAAAAGCCGGGCGACATCATTGTTGGATTCCGCGATAAAGCCATCCAATGACATTGTGAATGCTGTGAGAACAATCCCCATGTGAGTATCTCCGTGTGTGAGGTATATGGACTTATATGTGAAACGCGGCGGTAAATGAGTCGTTAGGGGGTGTGTTTCCAATCGGCATAGCGCCATGCCGTGGCAAAACCACGCCATGCGATAGTTCCAGAATCATCACAGGGCGCGGGCTGACTGCTGACCCAAAATCCACTGGTCACTGTGTCTTTTGCGAGGGCAAACGCAGGGCGCAAATTTGGGATTAATGCGCCCATTGAGCCACGATCTCGCTGCCAGTAGAAGACCATGCTCCCGCTGGACTCGGTCACGTTGTCATTCAGCCATACACACATGGGCACGCCGAGTCGTTCGATCAACATGCCGACTTCGAGCTGAATGGTCATTCGGACATCGCCAACCATCCCCGCATTGTATTGGATGATGCCCGCCATCGCTTGATTGTGGTACAAACTCCAAAAGTTGATTTGTGTGCCGCTGGTGAGGATTTGATCGACACGACCCGGCATATTGAGCAGCAGCAAATCCACAGCCGCGTCAAAGCGCGTTTCGCCTGCGGTGATCCCTGACCAACAAGGGAGTTCACAGGCGGCGAAACCGAACGGCTGCCAGTAGTCCGGGGTTTGCCATGTTGTGTGCGGCAGCATTCGTGGAATCAAGCCCACCAATGCCGCGCACATGGCGAAAATCATCAGCGCCAGCCGTCGCACTAGAACAGTCATCAATTAGACCCATCCACGCCTTACACTATGCTCACATCCTAGCATGAAGGCGCGTGAGGGGGCTATAATGATATACATGGCTCAACGATCTAATACCCGACTGAATGTAAAGACTTTTGACCGTAACCCACCGGATCACATCGGCGTGCTATCCGCCGCTGTATTGATGGCGGTGGGCGGTTTCGGCGGCTTGTATTTGCTTGTCACCACATCACGTCCATTCGTCGGTCAGCGATGGTTGTTTCTGCTTCTGCTGCACATCGCTGTGACTGGGTTTGTGATTCCGTTTGTGCGGTTTCTCAACGTGCGCTTCACACGCTTGAATCGTCCGCTGCCTTCCGGCGGGGTGATTGTCCGTCAGAGCGTATGGATCGGCGTAGTGGTGATGGCTTGCGCGTGGCTGCAAATGCTGCGCGTGCTTACGCCGATCAATGCGTTTTTCATCGCGCTGGCATTTGTGGTCATTGAAGTGTTCTTGCGCTCGCGCGAAATCGCCCATGAGCGTGAAAACGACTAATTCTTCGCCTAATCCGTATCGCAATTTACCCAATGTCGATTCGCTGATGACCAGTTCCGGCAGCGCGGCATTGATCGCCCAATATGGACGATCCGCTGTGCTGGATGCGGTTCGCGCCGCGCTTGATTCCGCTCGTGAACGGCTGCGTTTTGGCGACTCGTCACTCAACGATGCGTCCGCGCTGCTCGATAATGCGGCGGCGCATTTGCACGCGCAGTTTCGCCCTACGCTTCGCCCCGTCATCAACGCGACGGGGATCATCATTCACACCAATTTGGGACGCGCGCCGCTATCACAGGCGGCACAGCGCGCGATCCAAGATGCCGCTGCGAATTACTCGACGCTTGAATTTGATCTGAATACGGGCAAACGGGGAAGCCGTTCGATTCATGCGGAAGCCGCGCTGCGTGCGATCACAGGGGCGGAAGCGGCAATGGTTGTCAACAATGCCGCATCGGCGCTGGTGTTGATCCTGTCGGCGCTGGCGAAAGGGAAAGAGGTGATACTTTCGCGCGGGCAGTTGGTGGAAATTGGCGGCGGATTTCGCGTACCGGAAGTGATGGAGCAAGGCGGGGTACGTTTGCGAGAAGTTGGCACAACCAACCGGACACGCATCGACGATTACGAACGGGCGATCACGCCGGATACGGCGCTGATCATGCGCGTACATGCGTCTAACTTTAAGCAGATTGGATTCACCGAGAACACAGGGTTGGATGAACTCGCTGCACTTGCACATGACCGAGGATTGATCGCACTTGATGATCTTGGCAGCGGAGCATTGTTGGATACTTCTGTATACGGCTTGGAACATGAGCCGATGGCACAGGAAAGTTTAGCAGCGGGGGCGGATTTGGTCGTGTTTAGTGGGGACAAACTGCTCGGCGCGCCGCAAGCGGGAATCATTATTGGAAGGAACGCATTGATCATAGCGTTGAAGAAACATCCACTAGCGCGCGCGATTCGCGCGGATAAGCTGTGTCTCGCGGGGTTAGCTGCCACGCTCGATCATTATCGCAAGGGAGAAGCGGAGCGCGAAATTCCCGTATGGAGGATGATCGCCATGCCGCTGGCAGAAATAGAAGCGACAGCAGCACGGTGGGCGAGTGAGGTCGGCGGATCGGTGATACGTGGACAATCGGCGGTGGGCGGTGGCAGTTTGCCGGGGGAAACACTGCCAACGGCGTTACTCGCAGTTGATCCAGTTGATCCCGAAGCGTTCACCGCTCGACTGCGCGCAGCCGATCCGCCCGTGATCGCGCGGATACAAGATGACCGCGTGCTGTTCGATCCGCGCACGGTGTTAGATGGGCAGGAGGACGCGCTGCTTGGCGCGATTCGGGAGGCGCAAAACTAACTGGCGCACCCATTTGTTCATAGGGAGGCTCGGATGTAGGCTTTCGGTCAGCGGACGCACCACAGCGCGTCCCAACAAAACGATTCTTCCCTCATATTCCCACAAGTGTCGTCTCGTGAACAATCTGACATGAAAAGGAGGTCTCGCTTCGCCATTCGTGCGTGTTGGTTAGTCTTTTACTTCGTCAGTTTCGCCTTCTTCCGCGTCTTTCTGTTCCCACACTTTGGTGGCGATGTCGATATAGAGCTTGCCGTCCAAATGATCGATTTCGTGCTGGAACACCCGCGCGAGCCAATCTTTTGCTTTGATGCGGAAGGGCTTGCCGTAGCGATCCAGACCTTTGACGACAATCGACTCATGACGATCTACTTGCCCGTAGTAGCCGGGAATCGATAGGCAGGCTTCGATGCCTTCGACCATATCGCGGCTCACTTTGACGATTTCTGGGTTGGCGACGACGAACAACACGCCCGCGAGGTCGCCAAATTCCTTGCGAGCATCTTCATCGTCGGGGAGCCGCACCGTGATCACGCGCTGACTGACGGCGACCTGCGGCGCGGCAAGCCCGACTCCGGGCGCATCGAGCATGGTTTCCACCATGTCATCGACGAGTTTTTGAAAGTTCGCGCCGAAGTCGGTGACGCGGTTTGCCTTGCGGCGCAATATCGGATTATCTAAGCCAATGATGGGTCGTATCGCCATTCACGTTCACATTCTACTGATTGAGGATTTCACAAGTGTTCTCAATTATAAAATGACGCGGCGGCGAGTACGATCCTTAATCTTCATCAGTTTGTTCTGCAACGGGTGGGTCAGTGGCGAGTTCGCGTCCACGACGAGGCAAGCCGATGATGAGCGCGAACGGACCCGCCATCATGAGCCACATCGCGGATGCTAAACCAATTCGTTCTGCCACGAAACCGATGAAGAACGGGATCAATGCGCCGAACAAGCCAAAGACCGAACTCAGCGACATCACCGCGCTGCTGTGACCGGGAAGCGCGGTATAGACCTGTCCTTGCAGCACTGAATACCAGCCCGCGTTGCTGATACCGAGCAAGCCGAGCAGCGCCAGTTTCACCGTGAGGTCATCGACCAGCAGGAATGCGGGATAGAGCGCGATGTTGACGACTGCGCTCACGCGCAGATAGTCTATGCCGCGTACTCGTTCGAGAAGCGGCAGAATGAGAATATCTCCGATTAAGCCGACGCTCGTCCACACAGCGACTGCCAACGCGCCGAGCGCCGCATCTCCACCAACGACATCGACAAAATAGAGCGCCAAAAAGCCATGCAGACCGTCGAGCATGAGATCGCTGAAATCGAGCAGGACGAACCAGCGGATCACCGACCAGCGTTTGCCATAATGGATCGCTGCGCGCACCGCTTCACGGAAGCTGACAGGGGTATCGTCCTCATCGGGGCGCATGGTGGGCATTCGGAAACGGGCAATCAGCAGCGCCGAACCGAGCATGAGGACGGCGATCAACAACATTTGACCACGCCAGCCAATCCCCGACGCAATTGAGAGACCGAGCAGCAGCGGCGCGATCACAATGCCGAGTGAACCCGCCAGAGTCCAACGTGCCATGTTTTGCTCGTGTCGCTTAGGATCGGTGTCCATGAGCGCGGTTTGTGAGAGCGACACGAACGCGCCGGACGCAGGGTAGGCGAGGATTTGCGCGACCATGAGCGCCCAGAAGTCACCGCTTAAACCGATCATGGCGACGGATAGGGCAAAGACCACGCCGCCGATGACGATGATGCGCTTGCGGTGTCCCATAAGCGCCCAGATGCCGAATAGGGGCTCGACAAAGCTGGCGAAAATCGACGGGATGGCTAAGAGCAGACCGATCTGGTCATAGGTCAAGTTCAAGTCTTGACGGATGAGGGGCCAAGCCGCCTCTCGCGTCCCGAACACGAACTCATCCATAAATTCGATGATAAGCAATACGAGCATAAACGCGCTGATATTGCGTACACGTCGCTGCGCGAGGCGCGACCAGAGCGGGCGCGCGGCGACAGTCCGTTTTAGCCATGCGGCAAGCAAAGAGAACATATGCAGTTGTCCTTTGGGTAAATGGAAAACAGGAAGCAGGTGAAGTGAAGTGGTGAGATAAGGCGGGGAATCAAAAACTGCCGTGAACGAACGTCGAAAGATCGACGCGCTCACAGCGCGGGTGAAACCGTATTTAGTTATGCCGTCGCTAGAGGATCATCCGCCGCTGCGGCACAGAGGGGGTGCATGTAACCTGTAGTGTGTGTGCATAATGATCAGTATATGCGGGTTTTGGATGAAATCAATCACCTAATAAGGGCGCATAGGGGAAACGCAACAAATTCAGCATGTAGGGAGAAGCATTAAGGCTTATGTCCTTTGTGTCCCGTTTTGGTGCGATCTTGGACACAAATAGACGCTCATTTATGCTTCGACAATTATTTGAGCAGGGGACAACCTTGAAGCATTAAGATGCATCCCAAAATCGCGGATTGGGCGACTTCGTGACAGCGGTTTTATGTCCCAGATGACAGAGGAAGATGTGCTGGCATGGGAAGGTCATCAGGTTTATGTCCTGCCAAGCTGCGCGCGGAAGGGTCATTCTTTACGACGATAGAGTCAAAGCTTGATGGCTACTCTTGATCCGGTTTAGGGATAGAGCGGGGTATACCGGGCGGGCGATTGCCATCACGCGGTGGGGCAGGGGGTGGCGGCATATCTTGATCGGGGATTTGGGGCTGCGCGGGACGTGCTTGAAGCGGTGTTTTCTGCTTGGGCGGGGGCGGTTGATAACCCGGTTGGGGTGGTTGATAGCCGGGTGGGTACTGCCCCGGTGACTGTGGATTACCCGGAATGAAGGGCGGATTTTGCGGTGGTGGCGCAGATGACGGAATCGACGTGCCGCTTGGGGGAGTCATCGCGTAGCCAGATGGCGGTGCGGGCGGCTGATAGCCGGGCTGCGGGTAAGACTGTCCGTATCCCTGCGGATAGGGTTGTTGATAGCCGGGGGGTATGTTGGGATTGTACTGCGCTGGCTGGCCGCCCGGGCGGTTTACGGTTTGATGGTATGCCGCGAGATAATCCGCGATGGCTTGGCGATTTTGATTCGCCTCTGATTGATCTCGTTCGGCTTTGATGGCGGCTTGGCGGCGCGAGAGTTCAGCTTGGAGTTCTTGCGGGTCGAAAATGGGACCGAGAACTTTGCCATTTTTCGCGTCTGTGCCGACGAGATAGACGCGCACTTCGCCGCGATTGAGCAAATTATCGAAGAATCCGTTCACATCGCTGACCACGTTATCGACTTGAATCAGGCGCACGCGATCTACTTCGTTTTGTAGGAAGAAAGGGCGTTTGCGAATAATCGTGATGGTTTGGCTGCCGATGATGAACATATCGTTGCGCCAATCCCAATCACTCAAATAGAGCCAGATCGCGCCAAGCAGAGTCACCAATGCGCCGACACCTACGCCGATGCCGCCGCGCAGAATGGAGTCGGGGGCGATGGCGCTGATGACGGTAAGCGCGATGCCCGCGAGCGTGACGAGCGTTGGGATGAAAATGTGCCCCAACCACGAAGTCCAATGCTTGCGGTAGACGACTTCGCCTTCGTCGTTCAAGAAGCGGGTGCGGGCGAATAAAAATCCCTGTGTGCTTTCAAATCTGGAATTGCCGGACGGCTGCGCTACTTGCTTAGGCTGCGCGATGCCAAGCGCGGCTTGAACATCCTGCTGGACGCGCTGTTTTTGACGCTGCGCGAGAATTTCGCGGAAGCGATCACGATGGGCGAAGATCGCTGCTTGCACGCGGTCAGGCTTGGGAATCGCTTCGAGGCGCATGTTGCCTGTTTGCCCCGCTGTGCGAATGACAATCGTTCCGTAGTTAAAGATGCGGGCGAATAGATCGGCGGGAGGACGTTCGGTTGTCACTTCGAGGATGCGATCAAGCGGGATTTCGCTCAAGGTGCTTTCAAGACGCAGCAGCATGTTCCACACTTTGACGATACGCTGGTCGGTGATGATCACCAAGTCATTGTGCCATTCCAAATACTGGTACATGGCGATCAAGCCCGCGCTGACTATCGCCGCGCCGAACATCGCTGCCGCGAGCAGACTGCTTGCCGAGGCGAGAGCAGCAGCGATAGCGATCATAATGATCAACACGCCGATAGGAAGCCATAGATGGCGCGCGAATGCCCACCAATGCCGCCGGAAAAGATTGACAACGGTTTCGTCGTCGCGCTGCCCTTTGAACAAGCGATTTGGGGCGCTGCGCGGGATTTGCGGGGATATGACACTGGCGGGTGTCGCTGATGCTGTGACGGGAACACTGCCGCCCATGGCCTGTGGGATGCGGAGATTGGCGCGGATGGCGGGATACTGCGCGAGGATGTGCGCGAAGCGGGCGCGCGTGAGAAAGAGGGCGACCATACTTTCGACGACACGCAGCGATGCAGACTCATACTGTTCGGCAAAGAGCGCGTTTTCGTTGAGATATTCGCCCGCGCTCACGCTGCCCACCTGTTCTTCAAATCCGCTGGCGTTAAGGCGCGTGAATACGCCGCGCCCGCTGACGACGAGCATTAATCCAGCGGATGGCTGCCCCTGACGAAAGACCAACGCGCCCGGTTCATAGCGCACGACTTCAAACACATCGGAGATGGTTTCCAACTGTTCTTGCGAAAGGCGCTCAAACAGGGGGAGTGTGCGAATTTGTGATAGCACAAAACGGTCGGGCATGACGTACATCCTCGACTGAGAGAAATCTTGTTGTGTTGAATTGTACCTGTTATTGCTGAAGGGGTCACATGGTTGAGAGTACAGGCGGGCACGGGCGGCTCACGAGCCGCCCCTACATAGTACCCATGATGAGCTGCACATAGCGGGTGAGTTCGATCAAGACGCGGGAGCGTTCTTCGGGACTTAACAAGCCGATGAGTGCGCGGAGATGCTGCATGAAGTCCTGCTGGACAGCGGCGAACCGGGCATAACCTTCGGGGGTGAGCATGACCACGACGGAGCGTTTGTCTTCGGTGCTTTTTTCGCGCGCCACCAAGCCGATGATCTCCAAGCGTTTGACCAAGCCGGTCATGGTAGCGTTGGTCAAGCCGTGAATTTGCGCGATCTGCCCGATGGGGCAGCGCCCGTTCTGCTCCATGAGGGTTTTCAGCACATAGAACTGCGGCGCAGTGAGTCCGTGCGTTTGCAGCATCGCGGCGATGCGTTTTTCGCCTTCCAGCACGACTTCAAAGAGAAGCGCCCAGAAGCGATTTACATCTTTTTCGAGGTCGGTGTTTTGATCAGCAGTCATAATGGGCTTGAAGTTGATTCATCGTAGGAAATTTCACAAAGATATCGATGAAAACGGCACATAAATAGTGCAGCGCAGCGAAGGACACGGATCGAACAAGTTCCGCGCGGCACGCCAATAGGTCGAAAATAACGTGGAGTCCCTTTTTATAAGGCGGGCGACCCACCGGGTCGCCCCTACAATTGTTGTGCGCCCGCCGTTTGATAAATAAGGAAACAAAGCGGACGGACCATGGCGCGTCCCTACTTGTTATCGCCTAAGGCTGACCAGACTTCGAGCTTGCCTTTGACGCGGCGGATCACTTCGTTGGTGAAATCGGTTGTGCTGCTGCTGCCGCCTAAGTCTGTGGTGCGGATTCCATCATAGACCGATTCCATCGTTGATTCATAGATGGCGCGGCTGGCGTTTTGCGCGGCTGCGCCCGGAACGTAGCGCAGAAGCGCCGCGCCTGCAAGGATCATCGCCATGGGGTTTGCGACGTTTTTGCCCTGCAAGCTGGGGGCTGTTCCGTGCGGCGCTTCGGTGAGGACGACTTTGGTTTCAAAATGCTCGTCCATTGAGAGGATCATGCTCTCCGCGCCCGCGATGCTGCCGAACATCTTGAGTACGAGATCGCTCAAGGTATCACCGTCGCGGTTGAGCGCGGGGATGACCAGTGGTTCGCCTGTTGTTTCGAGCAGAAGCGCGTAGGTCGCGTCGATCAACTGGGGATCGTATGGAACGGTGGGGTAGCGGGCGGCGGCAGCGTCCATTTCCTCTTTGAAGATGCCTTCGTATACCGGGCTGACCGTGTATTTGGGTCCACCGAACACCTTCGCGTTACTGCGCTGCGCGTAACGGAAGGTGAATTCCGCGACAGCGCGACAGGTGCGGCGGCTCAACTTGCGGGTGCTGTAGGCGACTTCATCCAAACCTGTGCCTTCGCGCCACTCTTTTGCGCCATAGGCATCTTCGACTGCCATACGCACGACAGCGATGGGCGAGTATACACCTGCCAGCGGACGCACCGACGGAATACGCCGCCCTGTGCGTAGAATCACCTGACCGTTGATGAGTTCGCGGAGCAGGGCGTTGGGACTGCCCACATCGTCGGGGTTGCCCGGCGTGATGGTCGCGGCTTTGATGCCCAACCCTGTCTGCTTGATAAAATCGGCGGCTTCGTGGACAACTCCATTTTTCGTCTTGCGGCGGTTTTCGAGCGAGAGGTCGAACGGCTTGAAATTGACATCAACGCGGGTGACAGCGGGGTCAAGGACGCGGAGGGCTTCGTCAAGCAGTTCTTGACCGGTTTGATCGCCCTGCAAAACGGCGATAGTTGGCTTGCTCACAGGTGATGATCCTTTTGATGGTACGATATGTTATGCGGGTGGAATGGGCGCATTGTAGTCTTGGCTGCACAAAAGTCAATCATGAGGTATGATACTGGGACTCATCTCTCGCTCACTCGTTTTGAGGGATATTTCCGTGAGAAAATTTGCTTTGACCATCAGTGTTACTCTGCTGGCGCTCGTCGTTGGGGTATGGATTGTATTCCCACGCGCGGCGCAAGCGCAGACCGCTGCCGCGACTCCGACACTGGCTGCGGCGCTACCGTCGAATGATACCACCGCGTTCTTCGTGGTGTGTAACGATCAATCGATTCTCAATCTAACGGGGACTTCGCTTGTTGGTTGGGATGTGTATTACCAAGTGTTCAATTCACCTACACCAACTGGCACGGCATTATCGGGTGTGCGTCGTGTTTCTGTCGCGGGGACGTATTCGGTCAGTGACCGATTCGTCTTCCCATCGGGGCAGACCGTCGCGGCAGGCGCAACTGCCAGCGCTCGCGTATGGGTGGGGCGTGAAACCAATCCTGATACCATTGACTATGAATTCACTATCAGCGATTTTAACGACGGCTGTGCCGAACCCCAGTACACGCTAGGGACATCAACAGAATCAGGGACGACTACGGAAGTTGAAGGTCCGACGGGTCCCGGTTTCAGCCGTTCGATCTTCGCGCCGAATGGTTTATTAAACCCGAACTTATCGCCGGAAAATCCAGTAGTGATAGGCGCGCGTCCGTCGGATACCTTCCGTTCAGATACGCCGGGGCTAATCTTCGCGGAGTGCGATGCTTATCCGCTGGCAATTCCGGGTTTGATCTATGACAGTGACCGCGTGCAGATTTTCTGGTCGTGGTTCACACGCACGCCGGAACAGATGCAGCAGCATCTCGCCAACGCGCAGTATGCCGTGACGTTGAATACCGCCACACTGAGTGGGGTCAACCGTACTGATATTGTGAAGCGGACGGGGAGCGTCAATAACTGGGTGTTCTGGTTTGTGGATGTGGGGAATCTGCGTCCCGGTCACTATGAGGTGTCGTACAGCGTGACGTGGGCAGCCGAACACTTTGACGGATATGACGATTACGGTCCGGGCACGGCGAATCCGGTGCTGCGTGGGCTGTGCAACTTCGATGTGGTGGATGATCCGAACACAGATGGCATCGCCTATAATGGATCGTTCTTCCCAACGCTGTATCCGGTTCATGAACTCAACCCGGATTATTAGGTCGTATAGTGCATGGATTGTAGGGGCGGCGATGCAAGCGAGTCACGGGCGCATCGCGATACGCCCCTACACTTTTGAAAAATCCTGATGTCCCCGACGCTGAACGAACAAGCCGCTGACCTGCTTGGTATTACGCTTACGAAGGCGCAAGAAACGGCGTTCACGATGTTCGCGCGTGAATTGGTCACGTGGAACGAGCAGGTTAACTTGACCGCGATCACTGATGATGATGGGATTCGCGTGCGGCATTTTCTCGATTCGCTGACAATTACCAAAGCTGAACCGATGCGCGCGGGTTTGAAGATCATTGATGTAGGGACAGGAGCGGGTTTCCCCGGTTTGCCGCTGAAGATCGCGTATCCTGAGGTGGAAGTCACCCTGTTGGAAGCAACGGGCAAAAAGATTGCATTTCTCGACCACGTGATCGCAGCGTTGGGGCTTACGGGGGTGCATACACTCCATGCCCGCGCTGAAGAAGCAGGACATATGGCAGGACAGCGGGGAGCATATGATGTGGTAGTGGCGCGTGCGGTGGCGCGTCTGCCTGTGCTGCTGGAGTATTTACTGCCGCTGGCGAAAGTGGGCGGGCGATGCATCGCGATGAAGGGGGCAAAGACTGCATATGACGAAGCCCGCGATTCTGCCAAGTCGATGCAGGTGCTTGGCGCGCGATTGGGCGAGATCGTTGAAGTGCGGCTTCCTGAAGTGGAAGAAATCCATGCGCTGGTCGTGGTTGAAAAGACCGCGCCTACCCCGAGTGCTTATCCCCGCAAACCGGGAATTCCAACGAAAAAGCCGCTGATTTAGCATTAGCCACCTTGCATGATGGTATACTGCTCAACATAATGCCGGCGCGCGCGATCTGTCACCGCAACGAGCGATTCGCCTGTTGGGTTTTCGCCATGTACATCAAAAATGAGCGCGGCGAATGCCACGCCAAGCGCGAAAGTGTACCGTGGTCCGCGCGGCTCGTTGCCGCCGATCACGGCGTTGACACCCCGCAGACTGCTGATGCCATCGTCATCGCAGATTAAGAGCACAGCGGCGGGATAATGCGCCCAGCGAGGAAGCGGGCGACGGCGGACGGTTTGCATATGTTCGGCGCTGTGCAGAGTAAATACCGTGCGTGCGCCGAGATCGACGACATCGAGCGCATAGATTCCGCTGGTGTTAATGGTGGCAAGCACCCAGATGTCACGGTCAGGCGCTTGCAGGACGATCTGCGGCGTGGTGTTGGGGTAGCGGTCTTGAAACTGCATCATCAGCCGCACAGGAATTTCGACTTGTGGGGGCATGTTCACGAGCGTTATCCATCCCTGATACACGGTCAACATCCATTGATTATCATCTTTTCGGGAATGTTCATGCAAATGCCCAACGCGATTTACCGATCCTTGTTACGTTCACAGTCGTTCGCGCTGCTCTGCTTAGCGTTGCTGTTCATAGGCGGGGGGATTTTCGTATTCGCACAGGATACGCCGCCCACTGATCCGCTGGCGGAAAGCCGCCTGCCGCCGGGCGTGGCAATTGCGGCGGATGTGTGCGCGCCCGCTATGACGAATTTTTGGACGACGGCGACGGGCGCATGTATCAACCAACCAGAGGGTTTTGCATGTAACGGGGGGAGCGCGCCTCAAGTGCAGCCGGAAGGCGCGGTAAGCAGCGCATTTGCTCCGACGGGCGCGTTAATCGAAGTTGGGGAGATTGACGCGATTCGCACGCCCGCGCTGGATGTGATGTCGGGCACAAGCGGGGTGGTGTATCTGCGGCTGCCGATGCCGATCAACCTAACACTGCTGGCGATTGGCGGCGTGGAACTGCATGATGTTTCGCCGGATGGGTTCGCGGCGTGGCAGTCGATTGTAGCGCAAACGGATGTCGGTTTCCCGACGTGCGGCGCTGCGCCGTTGAGCGTGGTGATACTGCAAGCGCCGCTGAACAGTTCGTCGCGAATTGTGGTTAACGGCGCATCGCTCAACATGAACGGCACGATGCTGGTGCATACAACGGAAACGAACACGGTGTTTGTCGTGTTGAGTGGGATTGCGACGGTGACGACGTTTGGACAAGAGCGAGTGGTGTATACAGGTCAACAAGTGGCGATTAGCCATGAGGGTGGTGATTTCGCCACACCAACCAGCCCCGCGACTACACCAATTCCGTATGATCTTTCGCTGACGCGGCACATTCCGGTATCGCTGTTTGATCGCCCGATGGTGCTGCCGCAGCCCGGTACGGTAATCACACAGGGGGCGGTCAATTTGCGCTCGGATTCGGATATTACGTCGGGGGTGATCACGCAAGTTCCCGGCGGGGAAGTGTTGAGCGTGTTGGGGCGAACGTTGGATGGCGAGTGGTATCACGTAAGGCGGCAGAACGGCGAAAGCGGCTGGATGAGTGCTGATCTGCTGCTGCGGAACGTCGGCGCGATTGAAGCGGTGTATCAAGCTACGCCGATTCCGCCGCAGCGATACGGCGAACTGGGATCACGCGGGCGGGTGGTGGCTACATCGGGCGTGAATCTGCGCGTGGGTCCCGATGTGATTTTTCCGGCGATTCTCACGCTGAACAATGACACGACGGTGAATCTGGTGGCGCGCAGCCCGTACAGCCCGTGGGTAAAGGTCGAAGTAGGCGGCGTGGAAGGGTGGGTCGCGCTTGTGAACATTGAAACACAGGCATTCTTGGGCGCGATCCCGATGGATTTCAACGCGCCGCCGCTGCCCCCGCCGACAGCAATTCCCGGATCGTTTGGAAATGCGTTCCCCGACCCGGATCGGGATTAGGGCGTGAGCGTGTCACGGTTGAGGTCGGTTATGACTTCCGACACGATTTGGTTGATCGGCTGGTCAGCAGGGATCGCGTCGTGATGTGTGCCGGTTAGTATATGACCATCGCGCTTGAGAACAAGTTCAACAAGTTTTTTGAACTGGTCTTCGGCTGCCGGATGCTGCTGGGCGTATTCAATGAGCGCAGCGGCTCGCGCGGGGTTCTGCTGGTGTAGATACCAGCGCGCAGCGCCGATTACGAGAAAGAGGATGAAGTATTCCTGCTGCATGGTAGATGCCAGCGTCAAGCCTTCGATCAACCGCAGCCGAAGCGCCGGATCGTCGATGGGGAGCGCGTTGACGAGATAGCCCAAGGTGTGCAGCAACCCGTATTGATTGCGGATAGCGTGAAAGGCATCGGCTGCTTGAAGTAAATAATCGGCGGCGACTTGATATTTCTGCTGTAGGAACGCTGCGACTCCCAGCGTGTTCAGGCTGGCGGCGATGGTATAGCGATTGCCGATTTTGCGCGCGATTCGCAGACAGCGCCGGATGTATTTTTCGGCTTCATCGTGCTTGCCTTCGGTGCTAAGGACTTCGCCAATGTTGAGCAGGTTGAGAATGAGTGCGTTTTCGTCACCGAGCTGACGCTGTAACTTGAGACTGCGTAGATAATAGCGCCGCGCTGTCTCAAGTTTGCCGCGACTGTAGGCAAGAATGCCGAGATTGGCATAACTGCGGGCGATTCCGGTCAGGTCATGGAGTTCGCGGCGGAGTTTTAGGCTTTCGGTGAAGTATTTTTTCGCAGCGCCGTGCCGACGCTGCATCCGCGCGATGATCCCCAAGTTGCCTAAACTGCGCGCGCGGTCATGCGGAACATTGAGTTTTTCGCCTAGATGCTTTGCTCGCAACCCATAGCGTTTTGCTTCATCGAACTGCCCCATGCGCCAGTACGACTCGCTGAGATGATTGAGCAAATTCACTGCGCGCGCATCCCGTTTGGGGAGCAGCGATAAGCCGCGCTGGAGAAGGGTGATCCCCTGTTGATATTCCCCGCGAAACCAGACGAGTCGTTCGACAGCGAGATTGAGATAGACCAACTCTTTGTCGGTGTTTCCGGCTAACTTCCAATGATTCATGAGAATTTCCACGCGCGCAGGATCGTTGGGGTAGCAGGTTTCTATCGCGGTGGCGACGAGCGTGTGTAACTGTGGCTGTGCTTCCGGCTGCGTATCGCGGATGATTTGTTCGCGGATTTTGTCATGGCTGAACTGCCAGCGATTGTTCGAGATGCTGAGAATATGAACATCGGCGCAAACGGTGAGCCAATTATCTAGGGACATGGAGAGCGTGTCGGGGGTATCGCGCAAAATTTGTTCAAGGACGGTCAGATCGAGCAGCCGCCCCGCAATTGCCGCGATACGCGCAAGGTGTCGCCCCCATTCCGGTATTTGGCGAATACGCTGTTGGACAATCTGCTGGATACCGCCTGTAAAGACCTGATCGGGCAGGGTTTTGCTGCCAATTTGGAGCAAGCGTCCGGCATCCATCGCCAGCGCGCGCATGACTTCGACCAAAAAGAACGGATTGCCTTCGGTTTCGCGGGTGACAAATTCGACCACATTGGCTTGGCTTGCCGCATCTCCAATCATGGCGTGGCTGAGTTCTGCGACTTCTTCGCTGGAGAGGCGTTCCAACGTGATCTGGCGCATTTGGGGAAGCTGTTCGGCGAGGTGGGGCGATTCGTCGTCGCGGTAGCTACCGAAGATGGCAAGCGGTACATCAGTGACGGCAAATAAGAGATCGCGCAGAATGTCGAGGCTTTCGGTTGTCCAGTGTAAGTCTTCGAGCATTAGCACTGTGAGGCGGGTTTGACGCTTAAAGACGCTGCACACGGTTTCCGAAAGGCGTTGATGCTGTCCGTTTCCGGTCAGCGGCGCAAGCGGCGCAACGGGGCGCGCGATCAAAGTGTCGATGTGGGGCACGATTTCTTGCAGGACGCTGGCTTCAAAATCAGAGAGAGCGGTGGCGAGGATCAGCGGGGGTAAAACATCTCGCCAGAGTTGGTAACGCAGACCGCCTTCAGCAACGGCTTGACCGCGCAAGACTAACCCGCCTTTGACGAGGGCGGCGATACGGAGTTCATCGAGCAAGCGTGATTTGCCAACCCCACTTTCCCCGCCGATCAACCATGCAGAGACTTGACCGGATACCGCTGTGTCCAACCCTTCAGTGAGTTGGGAAAGTTCACGCTGGCGACCCACAAAAACGGCGGCTTGTAGAAAGCTCTCGCGGATGGCTTCGCGTTCGGGAGGAAGCGATTCATCGAGCACCGCATACAGATCGTGTATCACTGCATGGGCGTTGGCATAGCGTTCGGCGGGGGTTTTCGCCAAAAGTCGCTGTAGTACGGGAAGCAGCAGCGGTTCTGTTAGCGCTGAAAAATCGGGCTGTTCGTTCACGATTTGAAAGAGCAGTTGACGCAGATTGTCGAGATCGAATGGGTGTTTGCCGAGCAGCATTTCATAAGCGAGGACACCAACGGCATACGTCAGAGATTTCGTTGGCGCGACTGCCTTGCAGCAGTTCGGGCGCGGTATAGCCGATGGTGCTGCCTGTTGGCTCTTTGGCTTGGCGCTGGCGAAGCAAGGCGATGCCAAAATCGAGCACTTTGACTTTATTGTCGCTATCGACAAGCACGTTGCTCGGTTTTAGGTCATGGTGGATGATGCCGCGCCGATGCAGATATTCTAGGGCTTCGAGCGTTTGTATGATCAGGTGGATACGCTCGTTGGTAGATAAGGTGCGAGATGCCACATCAATGGGGGCGGCATGGTCGATGTAGGGCATGGTGAAGTAGGGTTGTTCATTCGCATCAAAGCCGTAGTCAATGACTTCGACGACATGCGGGTGATGCAGGGATGCGAGAGTCTCAAATTCGCGGGTGATCGCCGTTCGCAAGACAACTCCACGCTGCCCGCTTGCGCGTTCAAGATTGACGGCTTTGAGCGCGACGGTTTGCCCACTTAAGCGATCCGAACAGCGATAGACGCTGCCCATCGCGCCGCTGCCGATTATGTCGTGTACTTGATAGCGATTGCTTGAGAGCGTCAATGCAACGGACATGTGCAATCCTTTATCATAGAGATGTGTGGTCACACAACTTTGATAGCGAATCCCAAACACAATGTAGCACAGACTGGGTGCGAAAGTACCATGAGCAACGATCTAGCAGGACACAAAGTAGGGGATTATTTGGTTGAGCGGCAGCTTGGCGCAGGCGCGATGGGCGAGGTGTATCAAGCACAGCGCGGCAACCATCACTTTGCTATGAAGATCATGCACGGAGAACTCGCAGAGCAGGATTCGCTGCGCGAGCGGTTTCTGCGTGAAGTGCGCTTGATGCAAGCCTTACAGCATCCGCACATTGTGCCGATTGTCGATTTTGGTTGGCATGGGAAGCGCCTGTTTTTGGTGATGCCCTATATCGACGGGACGGCGCTGGCGAATATCGACTATGCCGCCGGGTTAACTCCGCGACAGGTGTGGAAAGTGGTTGAGCCGCTGTCAAAAGCATTGGAACACGCGCATTTGCAAGGGGTGATTCATCGCGATTTGAAGCCGAGCAACGTGCTGCTATCAAACGCAGATGATCATGTCTATCTGCTTGATTTCGGGTTGGGGAAGCGTCCCGATTTGGATACGCGCTTGACGGAAACAGGGGTATCTGTCGGAACGCCTGCGTATATGTCACCTGAAGCGGCGGTGGGTGAAGAAGTCGATTTTCGGACGGATATTTACAGCATGGGGATCATGTTGTACGAGCTTCTGCTTGGCAAACTGCCCTTTGACGAATCCGATGATATGGCGCTGGTGTACGCTCATTTGTATAAATCAGTGCCACTACCAAGTGACGAAAATCCCGAATTTCCCGACGCATTAGAAGCGGTGATTTTGCGCTGCCTGCTAAAGGACAAGCGGGATCGCTATGGGTCAGTAAGGCAGTTTATGAATGATTTCGCGGAGGCGCTCAACGGCATGAGCGATGCCGAATTGAATCGCACGTATGCGCCCGCTTCTGAGGTTTGAGTCGAAACGGATTCAGCGAAAGATTGATTTTCAAAATGGAAGGGCACGGACGGAACAAGTTCCGCACGCCGTGCCCCTACAGCGTTACTCTTGGTTTAGGCGATACGGAGCGCAATTGCGACGACTCGTTCAAGATAGGTATTGCTCAAAAAGTCGTAGCTGTCACAAGTAATGAGGGTGATCTGGTCGTTGGGGGTGGGATACAACACCGTAAGATCAGTCGGCGTTGTGGTGAAAACTTCCTGAACGGCGTATACACGTCGTTGATCGCCCACCATGAGAATCACCTCATCCGCGAATGAAAGTTCGCTCACACGGGCGAAAATCCCCGGCTGACCATCTGACTGCTCGACATGCCCGGCTAAAACAATATTGCCGGGACGTTCGATCCATGCCGTGCCTTCCAAATGCCCCGCGTTACGCCCTAACAGACGAATATCCCAACTGCCCGTATTTGCCAAAGGCGCGGGGATCACAACCGTGGCGACATTGGCACGCGGGATGATCAACTGCACATGCGGCGCGACTTGCGGTGTAGACGTGGGCAGTTCTAGCAGCGCGAGATCAAGTGTTGGGGTGGCATCCGGGGTGATCATCGTGGGGGAGCTAGATGCTCCCCCCGATGGCGGTGTCTCTTGTGCTTGCTGGTCGTTGATGAAGAACACGATTCCGGCGACGACTCCGAGCATAATTGCCCAGAACAGCGTGCCGCCGGAACCGCCGGAGCGACGACGATACATGGCTATCCGTTATGCCCGTTTTGCTCACGTATAGTGCGGCGCATGATGCGCTGAACTGCCACCGCGCCCACAACGCCGAGCGTGATGAAAATCACCAGACGGAGCATGGGATCCATTGGCTCACCTGTGGCGGGGAGCGAAGTCACACCCGTGAGTGTGGCTTGTGCGGTGCGTGTTCCGCTGCTGGTGGTGAGACTTGCCGTGTTGTTGACCACAAACGGAAGCTGTGCATCCAAGCGCACCTGCCCGACGATTGTGATGGTGACAACCTGACCGGGGGCGAGCGAAGCGATATTCCACGTCACAACCTGACCCACGTAGTTGATCGTCCCAGCGGTTGCCGCTACTGATTGAATCTGGATGACGGCGGGCATAGTGTCGGTCACAGACACGTTGGGCGCGGCGATGCTGCCGGGGTTGGTGACGACAATCGTCCATGTGACGATTTCGCCGGGTACGGCGAACGGTGGGTTGACCGACTTGGTGATAAACGGATCGGTCACGACTACAACAGGCGTTCCGCTGCTGCCCGCAGGGGTAGTATTGGTCGCTGTCGGGGTATTGGTTACGCCACCCTGATTGGTCTCTGTCGCCGTAGGTGTGTTGGTCGGCGTGTCGGTTGGACCACCCGGCGTATTGGTGTTTGTCGGGGTGTTGGTCACGCCGCCTTGATTGGTATCGGTTGGGGTGGGGGTATCTGTCGTGCCGCCCTGATCGGTATTCGTGGGGGTCGGCGTTGCGGTGTTCCCACCTTGATCAGTAAAGGTCGGCGTGGGGGTATCTGTCGGGCTACCTTGATCTGTGTTGGTTGGGGTCGGCGTTGCGGTGTTCCCACCTTGATCAGTAAAGGTCGGCGTAGGGGTATCTGTCGGGCTGCCTTGATCCGTGTTGGTTGGGGTCGGCGTTGCGGTGTTCCCACCTTGATCAGTAAAGGTCGGCGTGGGGGTATCCGTCGCACCACCGCCGCTGTCGGTTGGCGTGGGAGTCGCTGTATCACCGCCACCACCACCGGAGTCGGTATCTGTTGCGGTAGGTGTGGATGTTGGGGTATCCGTCGCGCCTTCGGTTGGTGTGGATGTGGGCGTGGGGGTTTCTGTGTTCGTCGGAGTTGGGGTTGCTCCAATCTGCGACGATTCATATGCGCCGCTGTCGCAGTCAGGATCGCCCTGTGGACGTGATTGGATGCGCTGATCTACATTAGAGACGGGATCAGCCGCGCACACACCGGGATCGCCAACACCGAGCGCCGCGCTACCAGAACCCAAGGGCATCGAGATAGTAAGGATAACACCCTGCGATTGAGTCACTTCATAGCCGCTAAGGTTGGGATTGCCTACGAATGGGACAAGGTTGAGGCACGAAACGCTGCCGAATAAGACGTTACCGCCGCCGTCGGAGAGGGTATCACCGCCGCAATCCAACTCTGTGAGTGAAAGTGAGGTGTTGCTTGCGAGAATAGTGTTTGAGACGATCACATCTTCAAAGTTGGTTTGGTCGCCATCGCCATCTAGGAAAATCCCACCGCCGGGACCTGTTCCCGCCGCATTAGCATAAATGGTCGTGTTTTCCACACGGATTCGGTCATCGAGGGCATCAAAATACAACCCGCCGCCGCTTACCGCTGCAACATTCTGGTTGAATGTGCTATTGGCGATCACGACACTGTTGGCAGCAGTCGGGATAACATAGAGCGCACCACCATTATTGGCGCTGCTGTTGCCGATGAAGGAACTGCCAACGATTTCAGTGGGTCCTGCAGTGAAGATTGCACCGCCGTCGCCATCCGGTCCGCTGGTTTCGTTTGCCGTGCCCAAGACATCGAACGGCGCTGCGAAGGGAAGCGGCGTTTCACCGAAGTGCGAGTAGCGCACGTCAAGAATCGCGCCGAAATTGTTAAAAATTGCGCCGCCTTCAGCATTATCGCCGTTGGCGATGTTGCCGGAAAAACCACTCGACACGATTTGCAAGCCAAGCCCGCTGTTCGCGCTTGTCCAAATCGCCCCGCCGCCGATTGATCCCGTTGTATCTTTGGTGTCGGTGGAGTTATCCAAGAACACGGTTTCGGTGATGGTGCCTTCGGAGAAGTTGTAGATCGCGCCGCCGCTGCCACCGTTGGGCGTAGGCTCACCGATGTCTTCACCCGCGCGGTTACTGAGGAAGAATGATTCATTGATATCGAACACACCCGCGCCAGTTTGGGAGATTGCGCCGCCGCTGTTACTGGCGAGATTGTTTTGGAAGGTGCAGGCTTCAATGGTGACAGAACCGGAACTGTCGATTGCGCCACCGTTGTTCGCAGCGATGTTGGCATCGAAGGTCACGTTGTCGGCGCAGAACAACTGCGCCGAGTTGTTCACCAGAATCGCACCACCGCTGCCCGTCGTGATCCCGTTTTGCAGGATGATGTCTGTCTCTAGACGTAGAATACCCGATGACGAACTGACGACGAAGAAGCGCGTCCCGTTCGAGCCGTCGAATGTCACCGGACCTTGAATGGTGATGTCCGACGCGATGGAGATTTCATCGTCGAAGTTGATGGTGTAGCTGCTGTCAAATGTGATGATGTCTGCGCCTGAACCTGCCGCGCAGTCGGGATAGGTCGCGGCATTATCGTTCGCGTTCTGAATGGCTTCGCGGAGACTACAATCGCTGTCGCCTACAGGATCGGGGGTGGTCGCATTATCGAAAGCCGTGTCGACCTGAATCGTCGCCGCGCGGGCAGGCGCGACGAAAGTCAACCCGCTGAAAATGACCGCCAGAAACAGCAGGAATGGAAACGTTGTTCGGCGCATGGTTTCTCTTTGTGAAGTGTGCGAAATGGACGCAAAAATAAAAACGTTACACACTATACCTGATTTATTGTAGACACAAAAGAGAGTTTCTAAAGGACGTTGACAACTTCCTTAATGTCGATTGTTAACAGCATCACCAAAATGAGGGTGCGCGTTCATTCGGTCTTGTCAGGAGAGGGGGCTTTCGCTACAATGTCGCGGTATAGTGGGGGATCGTCCAACGGCAGGACTACGGACTTTGGATCCGTCAATCCTGGTTCGAATCCAGGTCCCCCAGCACGAGAGCGCCTTCAGGGCGCTTTTTTCTTGCTTGAGCAATATGACGTGCTTAACGAATTAACTTAAGCGTTCGGCAAATTTTGCGCTCGTTTTTGCGCGTACCTCATCTAGGGATGCGTTGGGCATCAGTTCGAGCAGTGTCAACTGATTATCCGGGTAGCCAAACACAGCGAGGTCAGTGATGATGAGATCGACCTCATTTCGAGCAGTCAACGGAAGCACACATTCGGGCACGATTTTGGGACTGCCGTCAATTTCGGTGTGCGTCATGGTGATGATGAGCTTTTTCGCCCCGGCGGCGAGATCCATCGCGCCACCGACTCCGAGCAGTGGTTTACCCGGTACGGCCCAATTTGCGAGGTTACGCGCTTCATCGACTTGCAACCCACCCATGATAGCCACGTCAATGTGACCACCGCGAATCATCGCAAAGGAGTCGGCGCTGTCGAAATAGCTGCTTCCTTGTAGGGCAGTAACGGGAACTTTTCCAGCATTGACGGGATATTCGGCTGCGCCGCCCGATTTGGGTTCGGGACCTACGCCGAGCATTCCGTTTTCGCTGTGCAGGATAATGCCACTATCCGGTGTAATGAGGTCAGCGACGAGTGTTGGAATACCAATGCCAAGATTCACGACTGCGCCACGTGGTAGTTCTGCAAGTGCGCGGCGAGCCATCGCCAAACGCGAGTCGCTGACTTTCTTGCTGCTGCCAACCGAAGCAGATGAACCAAGATCGGCAAGGCTCATATGAGCTTGAACAAGAAAATCGACATAACTGCCCGGGGTGTGAACTTCGTTCGGATCAATTTCTCCTACAGGAACAATGTGTTCAACTTCTGCGATGACCAAATCCGCAGCAGTCGCCATCGCACGGTTGAAGTTTTGCTCTGTTAACCGATAAACCAGATTTCCGGCGGTATCCGCTTTTTGCGCCCGAATGAAGGCGACATTTGCGCGCAGCGGCGGCACAAACACATACAACTTGCCGTTGATCTCGCGTGTTTCGCTGCCCTCAGCGATGACCGTTCCGACAGCAGTTGGGGTGTAAAATCCTCCCAAGCCTGCACCGCCTGCTCGAATTGCTTCTGCAAGTGAACCCTGCGGCATCAGCACAATATTTAAACGCCCGTTTTGTGCCGCCTCAACGGCTTCTGGATTGCTGGTAAAGAATGACCCAATCGCAGTACGAAGTTGACCGTTTCTAAGCAGTCGTCCGCCGCCTAGCCCCGCTTCTCCCACGTTGTTGCCAATATAGGTCAAATCACGGACATTCGTTTCCGCAAGCGCATGGAGCAAATGTACGGGATTTCCCGTCATCCCAAAGCCCCCAGCCATGAGTATGTCGCCGGATTTAACTTTTGCAGCAGCCTCAGCAGCACTGATCTGCGGAACTCGTTTCATGAGGCATCCTTAGTCACGCAGTAGTTCGATGATAGTCGATTCACCTTGACCTACACCCACGCACAATGTTGCTAATCCATAACGCATCTTGGTGCCTTCATTAGCACGGCGGCGCATTTCGTGGACGAGTGTGGTCACTAGACGCGCACCTGAGCAGCCAAGAGGATGTCCAAGTGCGATTGCTCCACCGTTCACGTTTGTGATGTCGTGTCGCAAAGCCAGCTCTCTCATAACGGCAATTGATTGCACAGCGAATGCTTCATTGAGTTCAACCAAATCTAAATCATCTATCGTAAGTCCGGTGCGTGCCAGCAGTTTGCGTATCGCGCTCACGGGACCCAATCCCATGATACGGGGATCGACTCCTGAAGCTGCCGCGCCTACCCAACGAGCGAGTGGTTTTATACCCAACTCGGCGGCTTTATCTGCGCTCATGAGAACTAGAGCCGCCGCGCCATCATTCAGCCCGCTTGAATTCCCTGCCGTGACGGTGCCGCCTTTTCGGAACGCGGGATTCAACCCACTTAATTTGTCAAGGCTGGTCGCCACTTCATAGCCTTGATCTGTCCGTTTATAAAAGGGGTGTTCATCGGTATCGACAATAATCGGGCTGCCCTTGGGCTGCGGAATCGTGACGGGCATAATTTCTTGCTTGAAGTACCCATTATTGATCGCGTTGATCGCCCGCATTTGACTTTGCAGCGCAAATTGATCTTGGTCTTGACGGGTGATCACACCGCCCGCAATTTTTCCGGCGCAGCTCATCTCGTAGATATTTTCGGCAGTTTCGCCCATTTGCTCAAGCGGAAAGAGTGCTTCAAGGGCTGGATTCGGGTATCGCCAGCCTAAGGTGGTGTCCCATGCGGTCACGTTGCCGGAAGGACCGAATGGAATCGCATTTTTGGGGAGTGAATAGGGCGCGCGCGTCATGCTTTCGACACCGCCCGCGACATAAATTTCGCCTTCTCCACACCTGATCGCTCTAGCGGCTATGTTGATGGCACTGAGACCACTGGCACACAACCGGTTGACCGTTACTCCGGCGACATGCTGTGGCAGCCCAGCTAACAATAATCCCATTCGAGCCACGTTCCGGTTATCTTCACCCGCTTGATTCGCGCATCCCATGACGACTTCTTCGATCATATCGGGGGATACACCTGCGCGCTGCACGGCAGCTTGAATGACCATGCCCGCCATATCGTCCGGGCGAATGCTGGCAAGCGCGCCCCGAAGTCGCCCGATTGGAGTCCGTACAGCAGAAACAATAACCACATCAGTCATGCGTGAGGCTTTCTTGGCAAAAAACCAGTGTTGAATTTGTGGGATGTTCAAAAGTTGCAGAAAAAAATCTAATCATTTATGCTGTAGCAAAAGTGGATACTGGATATTGGATACAATATCACGTCGAAGCCGTTTGTCAAGCAAAACTGATTGAATTTTAGAAGATGGTCTAGACAACCCTATGACTTCTGATGGAGCGATTATCAACGTTAGTGAGAACTTCAAAACCCGTGAAGAAATTGTCACGGATGCCATTCGCGCCGCTATTTTGCGCGGTCAGTTTCGCCCCGGCGATAAGTTGGATCAACAAGAACTGGCGGACAGACTTGGCGTGAGCCGCAGTCCTGTCAGGGAGGCGCTGCGGACACTGGTTGCAGAAGACCTCGCCATCCATTACCCGCATCGTGGAACTGTTGTGCGGGAGCGCACAATGGATGAACTACAAGAATTACTGTTCGTGCGTATGCTGCTGGAAGGCGCGGCGGCAAAGCGGGCTGCTCCTCATATGGATGATCTTCGCCTGCGACAGTTAGAGGCGATTATTGAAGAAGCGGAGCAGAGTACAGATTTCGAGCGAATACTCACGCTCAACAACACCTTCCATATCACGGTGTATTCCGCCTTTGAACAACCCCAGATGATCAGTCTCATTCAAAGTTTGCGAAACAAGATTGCTCCCTACAATCGTCTGTATCTTGAAGTAAAAGAACGCAAAGAGATCGCATGGCGCGATCACCGTCGCATCTATGAGGCGTGCTGTCTTCGTGATGGCGAATTGGTGGAACGTGAAGTACGAGAACATCTAGAGCAGGTATTCCAAGGAATCACCATCGCAATTGCTGCGGCTCAGTCGAACATCGAGTCACTGAGCAAAAGAGGGGGATAAGTCAATGCTTTTGGAAGTCCGAAATATTTCCAAAAACTTTGAGGGTGTGCTGGCGCTTGATCAGGTCAGTTTCACACTTGAACAGGGGACGATTCTCGGACTCATTGGTCCCAATGGTGCTGGCAAATCAACATTGTTCAATGTCATTTCCGGCACGCTTCCACCAAGCGCGGGTGATGTTCGCTTTGAGGATCAAGTGATCACGCGAAAGCCAGTTTACGGCATCGCGGGATATGGAATTGCACGAACATTTCAAACGGTGCGTCCGTTCATGAACTTGTCCGTTCTTGATAACGTAATTGTCGCCGCGATGTTCGCCGGAAAGATGCGTAGAACCGAAGCAGAAAAACAGGCGCGGGCGGTTCTTGAGCAAGTTGGGCTGGCTGATAGAGGTCATGAGGCAGCACATCAACTGAATGTGATGTCGAGAAAATGGTTGGAAGTTGCCCGCGCTTTGGCGACACGTCCGCGTTTGATCCTACTGGATGAATTCATGGCGGGGTTGAATCCTGCCGAAGTTCAACAGGCGGTGGCATTTGTACGCGGATTTCGTGAGGCAGGCATGACTGTCATCATGGTCGAACACATCATCAAGGCGATTATGAATTGCAGTGACCGGATTATCGTGTTGAATGCGGGGCGTATGATTGCTGACGGCGCTCCGAATGATGTAGTCAAAGACCCTTCCGTTATCAGCGCGTATTTGGGTAAAGCATATGCTCCGCATTGACAACATACAAGCTGCTTATGGCGATATTCAAATTCTCTGGGGCGTTTCTTTGGTCGTGCCAGAAAATTCAATTGTGACCCTGCTGGGTTCAAATGGAGCAGGAAAAACGACTGTGTTGAGAACGATTCTCGGCATGATGCGCCCGCTGTCTGGTCAAATATTTTTCTGTGGCGAAGACATTACTCGCAAACCCACCCATGAGATTGTGCGTTCCGGGATGTTTCTTGTGCCGGAGTGGCGCGGGACGTTCGCGTCGATGTCGGTGCTGGAAAACCTCGAATTAGGCGCTTACGTTCCCCGTGCGCGTGAAAAGAGGGCGAAAACCCTTAAGCATGTATATGACTTGTTTCCACGCCTTTTTGACCGTCAAACACAGCGGGCTGGAACGCTAAGCGGCGGGGAACGGCAGATGCTTGCTATTGGACGCGCGTTGATGGCACACCCCACCATGCTCATCCTCGATGAACCATCACTTGGACTAGCCCCGTTGATCGTTGAGGACATTTTCCGTATTTTGCGCCAAATAAACAGCGAAGGCGTAACAATGTTGATCGTTGAGCAGAATGTGCATAAGGCATTAGAAGTAGCTTCTTATGGGTACATGCTCGAATCGGGGAAAGTTGTGGGGGAAGGAAAAAGCGCAGATTTACTTACGGATCATCGTATTCAAGATGCGTACTTAGGCATTTGATCTTTGAGAGAAAAATCTTACCTATGGATGCAAATATTGTTGCTCAAAGTTTATTGTCTGGCGCACTTGTAGGTTCGCTTTACGGCTTAAGTGCGCTGGGGTTGTCGCTGGTTTTTGGTGTGCTAAAAGTCCTCAATATCTCACACGGCGAACTGTTGATGCTGGGGGGGTACGCTTCGTTCTGGCTGTTCAGCTTGTTAGGTATTGATCCGTATCTTTCGCTCGTGATCGTCATTCCTCTTATGCTGATCATCGGCGTTTTACTGCATTTGGGATTGTTCCGCCATGTCACTGAGTTTGATGAAGAACACCGCATCAAAAACTCACTCCTCATTGGTTTCGGCTTGACGCTGATATTTCAGACGTTGGCGATACGCCTCTTTACTGCCGATGACCGCAGTATCGCTACAGCTTATTCAACCGATGCGCTGGAGCTGCTTGGACTGCGCGTGCCGATTGTGCGCTTTTCGGGCGTATTCATTGGCGCGCTGGTGGTCATTGGGCTGCAATTGTTTTTGAAGAGAACGTATTGGGGCAAAGCGATTCGCGCCACAGCAGAAGACTGGCGAACGGCAGCATTATCGGGAATTAACATCCGGCAAATGTATCTTATCACGTTCACGCTTGGCGCGGCACTGGCAGGGATCGCCGGGATGCTTGTCAGCCTGCAATACAGCGTCAGCCCGAATATTGGCTTGGGCTGGACGTTGAAGGCGCTGATCGTCGTGGTATTGGCGGGCTTAGGCAGTATTCCGGGCACGTTTATTGCGGGAATCTTGTTGGGGCTGGCGGAAACCGCCAGCGCGCTAGTGTTTGGCGGAGAGTTTCGTGAACTGGTCGGGTTAGTCATCTTTTTAGTGATCCTTAGTGTGCGCCCCCAAGGATTATTTGGAGCGCGTCATGCGTAAGCGACGATATACCGCTTTGATACTGATTGTCATCGGGATTGCACTGGCGTTCCTGCCAGCATCTCCTGTTGGCTCCAATGACATTCTCACCCTTCTCATCACGCTGTTTATCATCGCGGCGCTGGCATCCAGTTGGAATATCCTTGCTGGGTTCGTTGGACGAATCAACTTGGGTCACGCTTCTTTCTTTGGAATTGGCGCTCTCGTCACCCGCGAACTTTGGCTAGGGGCAGATTGGCATCCCGCGCTCGCTTTTATTGTGGGCGGGGCAACCGCCGCGCTTGCTGCGCTCATCGTCGGCGCGCCCGCGCTGCGCTTGAAGGGTATCTATTTTTCGGTGGGAACGCTTGCTCTTGCCGAAGCGATGCGTTTGACCGTTGGGACAATTTTGCCGCGCGTTTCGCGGCTTCCGGGACCCGAATTGAGAAGCTATGAACTTGCGCCGAGATATTTGATTGCGCTTGGCGTACTTGCTTTGATCGTCGCGTTCGTTTATTGGCTGCGCCAGTCCAAACTAGGCTTGGGCATGATGGCAGTACGCGAGGACGAAGAAGCTGCCAAATCTGTTGGCGTGAACATTTTCTTTCACAGCTTGATCGCGTTTATTTTGAGTGCTTTTTTTGCCGGACTCGCAGGCGGCGCTTTCGCTTTTTACCATGTAGGTTACTACCCCAATTTTCCCTTTGGTCCAGAGTGGACGTTTGAGGCGCTGCTCGTGACTTTTGTTGGCGGCATCGGCACGTTGGTTGGTCCATTAGTGGGTGCTGTCTTTTTTGTGATGATCAGCGATTTACTGTCTAGCAATCCCGATTTGCTAAATGTGCATCTTATCGTGTTTGGCGCACTGTTTATCGCAGTTGTGCTTGCGCTGCCCGGCGGGATCATCGAAGTGGTAACACGGCTGAGAAGGCGTGTGCTGGTTGCCCCCAAACAACCGTAGAGGAGATGAAAGATTGGGGTTGTAAACATGATCCGCTGGTGGTCACGAAGCTAGAGCGGACATGCGTAGCAACAAACTCAGTTTCAATATATCAAGATTGGGGAGTCGAACAATGAAAAGACGTTTCTTTCTCATATTGCTGGTACTCGTTTTCGTTTCAACACTAAGCCCGCTGGCAATGGCACAAGACAACGGACCCGAGACAATCGTCGTGGGCGCAACTGTCCCCTTGACGGGGCGTTACGCAGGCGGTGGGGCACAGGTTGAACGCGGATATATGCTGGCGGTAGAGGACATTAATGCCGCTGGCGGGGTTTTCGTTGAAGAATACAATCGGCAAATTCCACTGGAAATTGTTTTGTTGGACGACGAGTCTGATCCAGTCAAGACGGTAAGTAATCTCGAAGATTTGTATAACAACAATGATGTTGTCGCGTATCTGGGTGGTTTCGGCAGCGACCTTCATGCTGCTGCCGCTGCTGTCGCAGAGGTCAATGCCGTGCCTTATCTTGGTGTCGCATTCGCGCTGTGGGATGTTCACCAGCAGGGCTACGAATATCTATTCTCACCATTCCCGAAGTCTCCCGACTTAAGCGTGACAACCTTTGAATTTCTCAATGCGACCCTGCCGGAAGGCGAACGCCCAACGCGCGTCGGGATTTTGCAAGAACAAACCGACTGGGGTATCGAACTGGGTGACTTTTGGGAAGAAGATGCGGCTGAATATGGCTATGAAGTTGTCGCGCGAGAGACTTACGCGCCGGGGACGCAGGATTTCACCGATCTCATCCTGCAATTGCAGAATGCGGATGTTCAACTGCTGCTCTCGCTGCCAAATCCGCCGGATGGAATCACGCTGCTAACGCAGATGGCGGAACTCGATTGGACACCCGCCGCCACAGTTGTTATCCGTGCCGCAGACCCACCCACTTGGTCACAATCGCTGGGCGCAAATGGGGACAACGTGTTGTTCATGCCCGGTTGGCATAACGCCATGGCGTTTTCTGGCGTTGAAGAACTGAACGCGCGGCACATTCAGATGATGGAACGCCCGTCTGATCCAATTGTCGGTCCTTCTTACGCGCTGATCCAAATTTTAGCGGCGGCGATTGAAGAAGCTGGGACACTAGATCGGGAAGCGGTACGCGATGCGATTGCCGCCACCGACTTAGACACCGTGATTGGGAACGTCACCTTCAATGAAGATGGGACCGGGAATGTTGTGACCGCGATTCTACAGGTTCAGAATGGCAGACCAGAACTGGTTTGGCCGGCTGAATATGCGACTGCGGACTTTATTTATCCCGCGCCCCCTTTCGATGAGCGCGAACCAGCAACGTAAATAAAATCACTGTCAATTTGAATCGGCAAAACGCCTCTTCCCTGATTGGGTGTGTTGGGGAAGAGGTCGTCAAATTCGGAGGTCAGGTATGTCTAGATTGAACCCGCCTTTTCGCGCAGATCATGTGGGGAGTTTTCTACGCCCGGCATTTTTGTTGGAAGCGCGCGCAAAATTTCAAAATAACGAGATCAGCCGTGAGGAACTTCGCAGCGTCGAAGATGCCGCGATCACTGAAGTGATCAAGAAGCAAGAATCGGTGGGGCTGAAAAGTATCACCGACGGCGAGTTTCGCCGCACCTATTTTCACACCGACTTTTTGCAGCAGCTCGAAGGTGTCACCGTCAGCGGCGGATTACAAGTTAAGTTCCACAGTAAAGCCGGGGATGTTGAGTTTTCGCCGCCGCGTGTTTCCGTAACGGGCAAGCTTCGCCACGTTCGAGACATTCAGCGCGCAGACTTTGATTTTCTCAAGGGGCACACAACACAAACGCCGAAGGTGACGATTCCTTCGCCTACAATGGTTCATTTTCGCGGCGGACGCAAAGCAATTGACATTGAATCGTACCCGGATATGGACGAATTTTTTGACGATCTCGCGCAAGTTTACCGGGACGAGATCAACTCGCTCTATCGCGCGGGGGCGCGTTACATCCAATTGGATGACACTAATCTCGCTTATTTGTGCGATCCGCAAATGCGGGCAGGGGCGAAAGAACGCGGTGATGACCCAGATGAACTCCCACGCACATACGCGGCGTTGATCAATTCGGTTATTGATGGGCGACCTGCTGATTTGACTATTGGGATACATTTGTGCCGTGGAAATTTCCAGAGCGCGTGGGTGGCAGAGGGAAGCTACGAACCGGTTGCCGACGTATTGTTCAATCAAATGAATGTGGATGCCTTCTTCCTTGAATATGACGATGAACGTTCCGGCGATTTCGCGCCGCTGCGGTTTGTTCCACCGAACAAGACGGTGGTTCTAGGACTGGTCACATCGAAATCCGGGACGCTTGAATCTGCTGATGATCTGGTCAAACGAGTGAACGAAGCAGCGAAATACATGCCGCTGGAGAATATGTGTCTAAGTCCGCAGTGTGGGTTCTCTAGTACGGTGCATGGAAATCAACTGACACATGATCAACAGTGGGCGAAGCTCGAAATGATCGTCAACGTGGCGCGTACTGTGTGGGGAGAGTAAAGGGATAGCGTTATGGATTTCGCCTATCGCCTGTCGATGATTGCAGAGGATGACCCGTATCCTGCTTACCGTTGGATGCGCGATCATGACCCCGTGCATTATTCAGCACCGGAAGATGTTTGGGTGCTGACTCGATTTGAAGATGTTTACGGGGCTTTTCGGGATAGCAAAACATGGTCATCGCAGCGGCGGGGCAATCTTCTCAATGATATTCCCGCGCGCATTGGCAAGACCTTGGGGACAACCGATCCTCCGCGTCACACGTTCGCGCGTCGATTGGTGAACAAAGCCTTCACGCCGCGCACGGTTGCCGCGCTTGAGCCGAAAATTACGGGGCTTGCACAAGAATTAACTCAAGCGGCATTGAGCAAGGGTGAGATCGAGTTCGTCGCTGATATTTCCGCCCCGTATAACGCCGCGATTCTGGGGGCGATGTTCGGCATTCCCGAAGCTGACTTTATCACACTGCGACACTGGCTTGACGATTTTTTCCTGCGCGTCCCTGTCCCCGAAGGACAAGAAGCGCCGCAAACGATAGCGATGCGCTATCTGCGTGAATATCTTGATGTGCTGGCAAAAGAACGGGCAGCCGATCCCGGAAATGATCTTATGACAGCGATGCTGCTTGCCGAAGAAGACGGGCAGCGGCTTGAGCAAGAGCAGGTCGTTGTCACCACCATGACGTTTCTGACTGCGGGATTTGAATCGACGAATAACCTTTTCACCAATTTGGCGTATGCGCTTGCGCTGCATCCCCATGTGCTTGCAGAACTTAAACAGAATCCAGACTTGATGGCGAATTTTGTCGAAGAAGGAATGCGATGGGATGCGGCGGCGCAAGGATTTGTTCGCACACCGACCAGTGACGTGCGCTTGCATGACGTGACGATCCCGGAGAATTCACAAGTGCTGCTGCACATTGGCGCGGCGAACCGCGATGAACGTGAATTTTCAAACCCCGATACGTTCGATTTGCACCGTGAACACAACAATCATTTAGGGTTAGGTGGGGGGATTCATTTTTGTGTGGGCGCGCCGCTGGGGCGGCTGATGACACAAACGATCTTCACGGCGTTGATTGCATCCAGCCAAACATGGCAGGTCGATCTCAGCAGCGCGAAGCGCGTCACTACGCCGAATTTTAGAGGCTTTGCGCGGTTGCCTCTCACCATTGCGAGATAAGCTGCGAACATGACCGACTTTGCGATTGTCAACGGTTTGACCCTGCATTATGCGCTTAATGGCGTGGTGGGAGGCAAACCGCTTGTCCTCATTCACTCACTTGGTACGGATTTGCGCTTGTGGGATTCGATGATCCCGCGTCTGAGCAATTATCGCGTCCTGCGGATGGATTTACGTGGACACGGACTGTCCGATATATCTAACGCTTCATACTCCATCCATGATCTCACTTCAGACATACTCGCGCTGCTCGATCTGCTGCAAATCGGCAGGGCAGTGGTAGTCGGCATTTCCGTGGGTGGCTTGGCGGCAATGGATTTTGCTATTCGGCATCCTGATAGGGTGGCATCGTTGGTGCTGAGTGACACCGCATCAAAGATTGGTACGGCGGCAGTGTGGAATGACCGGATCGCCGCCGTGAGTCAGCATGGGTTGGAATCTATCGCAGACAACATCGCTGCACGCTGGTTCGCGCCAGATTTTGCGGCTCGGCAGCCCGCGATCTATCGGGGATATCGGAATCTCGTCACACGAACATCTCCCACCGGATATATCCAGATGTGCGAGGTACTGCGTGACACCGATTTGACTTCTGAAGTGAGGCATATTCAAGCGCGAACGCTCGTCGTGTGCGGTGCATTGGATGTGTCAACGCCGCCGCAGCTCACGCGCGAACTCGCACAGGCTGTTCCCGGCGCTCGCTTTGCTGAGATCGCTGACGCGGCGCATCTGCCGCCCGTTGAGCAGCCTATAGCGACTGTCGATGTCATCGTCCGGTTTATCGAGGAGAACGCGGATGTCCGATGATCGATACGAACAAGGCATGAAAATGCGCCGCGCCATTCTCGGTGACGCGCATGTAAATCGCTCTATAGAGAAACAGACGGAGTTCGATGCCGATTTTCAGCGATACATTACCGAAAATGCTTGGGGAACGATTTGGACAAGACCGGGACTGGATCAACGCACTCGCTTTTTGCTTGTTGTGGCTATGCTGGCGGCGCTTGGTAAAGAGCGCGAACTCGCTTTGTATATTCGTGCCACAACCAATACGGATGTGACGCAGGACGACATCAAAGAAGTGCTGCTTCAGGTTGCCATTTACGCGGGAGTGCCCGCCGCCAATTCGGCTTTTGCGATTGCTAAACAGGTATATGCTGAGCTAGAAGAATCTTCAAAGGAAAAACCAAATGGCTGATCATCGGATACTGACTTCTTTAGATCGGACAGTTCATCCACCTTATTTGCATGAACACTATAAAGCGACCATTAAGCGCGCACCGCAGAAACCGCTGGTGCTTCTGCCGCAAACCTTGTCTGAGCTAACGGGTCCTGTTTATGGGCATGACGATATTCAACCGCTCGACAATGATCTGACCCGCAACGCTGTTGTGAACGGCGAACCGCTTGGCGAACGTATCATCGTCACTGGGCGTGTGCTGGACGACGCGAATCGACCTGTTCGTAACGCGTTGATTGAAGTGTGGCAGGCAAATGCCGCGGGTCGATACATCCACAAAAATGATCAACATGACGCGCCGCTTGATCCGAATTTCATTGGGGCGGGGCGCGTGCTCACAGATGAAAACGGAGAGTATCGCTTCACGACGATTAAGCCCGGTGCGTACCCTTGGAAGAATCATGAAAATGCGTGGCGACCTGCACACATTCACTTCTCGCTGTTTGGGACGGCATTCATTTCGCGCTTGGTGACGCAGATGTATTTCCCCGGCGATCCGCTGCTGCCGTATGATCCTATGCTGACGGGGATTCCAGATGAAAAAGGGCGGCAGCGTTTAATCTCGACGTATGCTCACGACATTACACAGCCAGAATGGGCGCTGGGCTACAGATTCGACATTGTGTTGTGCGGCAGCCGTATGACTCCGTTTGAGACACGGGAGGCTTAAAATGTCGTTTGGTCAAACACCCAGCCAGACTGTAGGACCGTTTTTCAATTATGGGTTATTTACGCGCCCTAATCTCAACAATCTTGTCAAAGACGAAACACGTGGACAGCGTATTAATATCATTGGGCAGGTGATCGATGGCGCTGGCGCTCCCGTACTTGATGCTATGCTTGAAATTTGGCAGCCAGACGCGAACGGTATCTTCAACCACCCGGATGATCCGCGTTATGCGGAAGTTGATACCAGTTTTCGCGGTTTTGGGCGTTCAGAGACAGTGGACAACGGTAAATTCAGCTTTAAGACGATCAAACCGGGCGCAATTCCGTTTGACAGCGAAAGAATGCAAGCGCCTTACATCACTGTGAAAGTGTTTGCGCGTGGAATGTTGATCCATGCTCACACCCGTTTGTATTTTTCAGATGAGCCAGCAAACGAGACTGATCCGGTGCTGGCGCTTGTAGAAGCTGATCGCCGCCACACGTTAATTGCACAACGCATGGAAAACAGCGACCTACCCACATACTGCTTTAATGTTGTCCTGCAAGGCGAAAATGAAACAGTATTTTTCGAGCCGTGATGTTTAACGCCGCGATGCTAAATCCGTTGTTCACCCATTCTTCAACATCGACGATTCTTAGCGACGCGCAGTTTGTTGCCAATATGCTGCACGTTGAAGCGGCGTTGGCGCGCGTTCAAGCAAAGCTGGGCATTATTCCGGCGGACTATGGCGAACTCATAGCGGCTGCGGCGGAATCGTTGAATGTCGATTGGGAGCGCCTAGCGGTTGAAACCGAGCGAGCAGGTGTCCCCGTGATAGAGTTGGTGCGTCAGCTTCGTGAACACGTCGGCGGTGATGCGGCATCGTATGTTCATTGGGGTGCGACTTCGCAGGACATCATGGACACGGCGTTGGTGCTGCAAATCCGCGCTGTACTAGAAAACATTGACGCTTCATTACACAGATTGATCAGTGGCTTGATCCGGTTGGCGCGTGAACATCGACATACGCTGATGGTTGGACGCACACATGCCCAACCTGCTGTGCCGATCACGTTTGGATTAAAAGTCGCGGGATGGATTGCCCCGAACTTGCGTCATCAAGAACGTTTGCAAGAACTGAAACCCCGTCTGCTGATTGTGCAGTTTGGCGGCGCTGCCGGGACACTCGCGTCACTTGACAAGCGCGGGGTAGAAGTGCGCGATGCGCTTGCGAATGAACTTGGATTAGCTGCGCCGCTTCTCGCATGGCACACGCAGCGCGATACACTGGTCGAGTTCGCAAACTGGCTTTCGCTGGTGACCGGAACACTGGCAAAGATGGCGCAAGATGTTATTTTGATGGCGCAAAGCGAAGTAGGCGAACTGCGCGAAACCAGCGATCTAGAACGCGGTGGTTCTAGCACGATGCCGCAAAAGCAGAATCCGGTCATCAGCGAGATCATCATCGCAGCGGCACGGACGAATGCATCGCTGCTTTCCGCGATGCACAACGCGCTTATCCAAGAGCATGAACGCGGCACACATGGTTGGCAAGTCGAATGGATCGTCTTGCCACAAATGATGTCCCTGATGGCTGCCGCGCTGGATAAAGCCGTATTTTTGAGCGAGAACCTTGTTGTTGATTCGGGGCATATGCGTCGCAATATCGACGCGACGCAGGGCTTGATGCTGTCAGAGGCGATCAGTTTGGCATTAACGCCGCATCTTGGCAGAGCTGAAGCGAAGCGACTGGTTAAATTGGCTGGTATGCACGCAGTCCAAGAGGAACGTCACTTGGTGGATGTGGTTCGTGAGTTGACCGATACCCCGCTTGATTGGACAGGCTTGAAGGATGAGTCCGACTATCTTGGGGTTAGTGATCTGCTGATCGATCAACTTTTGAGCGTATGTGAAGGATATTCTAGCCGCGATTCATAACAATCCACACAGCGCGCATCACTTCGTTACTCAAATTTGAGAGCCGGTGAGGGGTGTTTGAATCGAAGATGATGCTGTCGCCCGCATTTAAGACGTAGCGTTCCGTGCCGATTTCCAATGTCAGCGTGCCGGACAAAATCAATCCGAATTCGCGCCCGCTGTGCTGTGACATGGTGTCGCCGGAAGCCGTACCGGGACGGTACAAAATTTCCAAAAACTGAATGTCTTTTTCCTCACTGGGGGTGAGCCGTTCCCAACGCACGCCGCCCTTGAGTTCAATGGCAAGCCGCGATGAAGGATTCACGACGGGTGATTTTTCGTCGGGCTGACTGACAACCGCCATGCCATGTGTGTAATCTGTGCGGAGTTCGCTTGCGGTTTTGTGTGCCAGCACAATTGCATCCGATGTGCGCGGGGATACCGCATTGTCGTCAGTATCGGCATCAGGAAAGAAGTAATTGAGCGAAAGCGACAGTGCTTCAGCGATGTTATATAACGTGGTGACAGAGGGGTAGGCACGGTCATTTTCAATTTGACTGAGCATACTTGGGCTTACATTGGCGCGGGTTGCCAGTGTGCGTAGGCTTAAGTGCCGCTTTTGTCGGGCTGTTCTGATGCGTTCGCCAATCTTCAACCCTTTGTCAGTATTCATCATTGTTTGTTTTCGTATCGCCCTCAAAGTTTCACGGCATTGTACATTGGCGTTGTTAATATACGCAAATCGCGGTTTTTTTCACCGAAAAGTTCATGTTGTCCTCATGAAGTGTTTGATATAATTGAACACTTAAAGGGTCTTTTTGAGTTCAGCACTTATGGATTTGAGCACAACGAAAATGATGTCCTTTAAACGTTATTAAACGCCTGCTTCTTGCAATCCTTAAGGACACAACATGGTATCGATTGGATTTATTGGCTTAGGCATGATGGGCAGCCGCATGGTGCAGCGTCTTCTTGACGGCGGCTGCGATGTAACCGGCTATAACCGTACCAAGTCGAGAGCTGAGACACTGCTTCAGAAGGGGATGAAGTGGGCAGATACCCCGCGCGCCGCTGCACAAGTAACAGACGTGGTTTTCTCCAATGTGACGGATAACCGCGCGCTGGAAGAAATCATGTACGGAAACGACGGTGTACTTGCGGGATTGAGCGCCGGAAAAATTTGTGTCGTCATGAGCACGAACAGTCCCGGCTTGATCCGCGATTTGGCCGCACAAGTTGAAGCTGCTGGCGCAGCACTGCTTGACGCGCCTGTTTCTGGCAGCAAACTGACATTGGAACAGGGCAGGTTGACGATTATGGTCGCGGGCGATCACGCTGCTTACGAGCGGATTTTACCGATCTTGCAAATGATCGGACCTACGGTGATGCATGTCGGATCAAGTGGGCAGGGGATGGCGCTGAAGATCGCCATCAACATCAGTATCGTCACGCAAATTGTGTCTTTTGCCGAAGGTGTTTTGCTGGCAGAGCAATCGGGTGTTCCGCGCGCCCGCGCCGTTGAAGTGATGCTAAACAGCGCCATCGCTTCGCCCGCCCTCAAGTATCGAGGTCCTTTTGTCGCCGCACTACCCGATGAAGCGTGGTTTGATGTGGGGATGGCGCAGAAAGATATTTCGCTTGCGTTGGATTTAAGTCGTGAACTTGGCGTTCCTGTTCCGACGGCGGCTGCCGCGGCTGATTTACTTGCACGTGCGAAAGCTATGCACTTAGGTGACAAAGACTTCGCGGTAGTTATTCAAGTGCTGGAGAGCCTAGCGGGTAAACGCTGATCGAAGAACACGTTCAAAATTGCGCGGCAAAATGATTATATGAGGTTATTGATGCACTACGTTTCGAAAATCAATCTTGCCGGCGCGGTGACACCGCACGGTTATCAACAGCACAGCGTCGGATTTGCGCGAGTATCCTATGTCGATCACACCAACGGATCGGTGCATATGGGGACGGGGATTTGTTCGCTGGACACCGCGGGAACTATTCAACCGCATGTTCACTCCTTTGAGGAAAGTTTCTATCTTCTTGAGGGGCAGGTCATCTTACAGCTTAACGATGAAGCGGTGATGCTCAATGCCGGAAACTATGGATTGATTCCCACCGGAACGCGGCATGGTTGGCGGTGTGTGAGCGATCAGCCTGCAAGATGGCTGGAAAATCAATCGCCGCAGCCGCGACCTTCCAGCTATGGGCGCGATACGTTCTTTGTGGGCGGCGAAGTGCCAATGAGCGCGCCGCCGCTTGATGCCGTAAGCACGCATACCCATTTGCTTGGCTATTTTGATGAGTCGATGCTGCCCCAGCCCGGCGAAAAGTCGCAGATGGAAGGGTTTAACCCGACGACAGGGGTAGCGATCAAGATGTTTGTGGATCGCTCGTTTGGGGCAGTGCATCAGTCGCTGTTTCTGATTCAGTACATGCCGGGAGCAAAAATCGCCCCGCACGACCACACGTTTGAGGAGTCGTATTACATCCTGAGCGGCGAAGTCGAAGCCACATGCGATGGCAACGTCTACCGGCTAACGGCGGGGAGCGTGGTATGGACAAGTGTGGGGTGTATCCACAGTTTTGAAAACAAGGGGACAGAGCCGGTTCGCTGGCTGGAAACGCAGTCGCCGCTGCCGCCCGCAAAAGAAGTCTTTCGCTTTGAGCATGAGTGGGCGAAATACACAACGGACTAACACACGACTGATGTGTGGTGTATCGGACTACATTTATTGTGAGTGTATAGAGAACAGGAAACAGCAGTGGGTAAAATTTTATTGAAAGACGGTTGTGTATTAAGTCTTGATTCGAGCGTAGGGAATTTTCATAAAGCGAACGTGCTGATTGACGGCAGTAAGATCGCCGCCGTGGGCGCTAACGTGACGGCTGGTGATGCCGAAGTTATCGACGCATCCGGCATGATCGTGATGCCGGGGTTTATTGATACACACCGCCACACGTGGGAAGGAATCCTTCGCAACATTGGCACGAATGTCTCGCTTGAGGGTGAAGATAGTTACCTAGCGATTATTCTCAACACGCTTGCTCCCGCGTATCGCCCGGAAGATGTATACGTCGGCAATTTGGTGAGCGTATTGGGCGCTATCAACGCAGGGATCACGACGCTGCTTGATTGGTCGCATATTCAAGCGTCGCGCGATCACACCGAAGAAGGGATACGCGCCCTACAAGACTCCGGGATGCGCGTCGTTTTCGGGTATGGGCATCCATGGTGGGGCGAACCGATCCCCGACCATGATGACGAATTTCGACGGTTGGCGCGGGACGTATTCGCATCCAAGGATCAACTGCTCACGCTGGCGCTGGCAAGCATGGGGCCGGAATTCATGCCGCTTGATGCTGCAAAAGCGCAGTGGGAGTTGGCGCGCAGCGTCGATGCCCGCATCACGGTGCATGTCGGCGTTGGCACGTATGGCAGATACGGCAAACTGCAGGCGATGGGCGAAGCGGGGCTGCTGGCGGCGGATACGACGTACATCCACTGCACCACGCTGAACGATACCGAGATCAAAATGATTGTGGACACTGGGGGGACGATTTCGATTGCCGCGCCCGTCGAAATGATGATGGGTCACGGGATGGTGCCGACACAGAAGTTTCTCGACAGGGGACTGAAACCGAGCTTGAGCGTCGATGTGGAGACGAACGTACCGGGAGAGATGTTCACCCAGATGCGGACGATCCTCTCCCTCCAGCGGGCGCTGGTGTTTGAGCGCGTGTTGAGCGGGGAAAGCGGCGCACCTGCTTTCTTGAATGCACGGGACGCGCTCGAATTTGCGACGGTGCAAGGGGCGCGGGCGCTTGGGCTAGATCACAAGATTGGCACGCTGACACCGGGCAAAGAAGCGGACATCATCATGCTTAACACCAACCGCGTCAACGTCATGCCCGTGAATGACCCCATCGGGGCTGTTGTATGGGGGATGGATACCAGCAACGTAGACAGTGTGTTCGTTGGCGGGCGCGCGCTCAAGCGCGGCGGTAAACTGCTCGGTCACGATATGGCAGCGATACAGCGCCGCGTGTACGAGTCACGAGATTATGTGGTCAGCAGGTCGGGGTTCAAGCTGCCTCAGGTTTGATAAGGTCAACAGGCAGGGCTGATGTGTTAAGGGGATGGGGAAGAATTGTCGTCCATGTCCGGCGGTCTTTGACCGCAGATGTCACGAGTTGTTTCGGTGAAGAATTGGGGAAGCGTTGAGAAGTTTGGTTTTGCAAAGATTTATGGCGGATACGTTAGGGAAATATAATCAGCGGCGCGGCACGATACGGGCGCAATATATTGCGCCCCTACAGAAGCGGTTGTAGTTTTATTTAGACACGACGGGGGTAGGGCGAAACAAGCACGGCAGGGTCTTGACCCGCCCTACAGTGAGGGTTGGATTATTTCAGCATCCAACCGCCGTCCACGCGCAGATTCACGCCGGTAACGCCGGAATTTTCCAGCAGAAACAGGGTGGCGTTGACGACTTCATCGACAGTGACAAGCCGTCCCAGTGGAGTACGCGCGATGGTGGGATCGAGCGTGCCTGCGGGACGGGCTGCCCAGTATGGACTATCACCGACAATGCCGGGATGAATCGCGTTCACGCGGATAGGCGCGAGTTCAATTGCCAACGTATTGATGAGCGTCATCACGCCGCCGTTGACGGTGGTAATCGTTGTTGAACCGGGATAAGGGCGATCCTTCGCCAGCCCGCCATACAAGACAATGGCGCTGTCGGGGGGCATTCGCCCGGATAATTGGTGAATCACTTCGGTATAGCCTACCAGTTTGAGCGTGACTAGGTTAAGCGCGCCTTCGAGATTGTAGTCTTTGACGGTATTGGCATCGCGCTGAATAGACACCAGAATGAGCCGATCCACCGCGCCGATGCTGGCTAACGCGCCTGCGATGTCGTGCGGACGGGTGAGATCAAGCGCCAATCCGGTTGTGTTTCCGCCGATTTCGGCGGCGGCTTCGTTGGCACGCGCTAATTCACGGCTGGTTACATAAACCGGGCGACCCTGCGCGGCGTAATGCGCCGCAATCCCTTTTCCAAAAACAGATGTGCCGCCAATAATGACCACAGCATTTTTATCAGCCATTTTGAGTTCCTTATCGGTTAAAAAACGTTAGCCGTTTGTTAGTTGACCTTCGAGATAGTCCCAATCGCGCCCAAAACGATAGGCATAACGATTTGGGGACTGGGGCGCGGAGGTTTCCAACCACTGCACTGTTCCGTTGGTTTTGTTGCGAAAACCGTGAATGCAGCCGACCCCTGCCCACGCTACATCACCGACACGCAGCGTGTAAATTTGATCGTCGAACCATGCCTCAACTTCGCCATCAAGGATCATGTAGGTTTCTTCAAACGGATGATCATGACTGCCCGCGCCGCCGCCGGGAATGTATTTGACCATGAACATGGTGTGCAGATACGCGCCAAGATCGCTGTCAACCATCATTTTGACCGAAATGCCCGTATAGACGAGCAGGGCGGTACGCATACTGCCGGAAACGGCGAGCAGTTCTTGTGATTGTTTGGCGGGGTCCATGTGATCGGTAGTGATGTTCCCAAAGAAGCGTGTGCGCGGGTCACGCGGATTGACAGCTGTGGGCATCCCTTGATATTTGAATGAGGGGGCAACCGCGTATACATCTCCTGCTTTACCGACACGCGGCTGGGGCGCGTGCATTTCCGCCCAGCGCACTGTTGTCGTGCCGAGATTACGAACGGCATGAGGCGCGGCGACATGGACAACACCATAGTCGCCATTTTTCAACCCGAACTGCCCATCGCCCGTTTCGACGGTGAGCTGCCCATCCATCACATAAAAGCTTTCTTCAAAGGTGTGGATATGAGTGTTCACATAACCGCCGGGTTCAAGTTCACACAGGTTGAACTCTTGATGCACAGAACCCGATGCGCGGTTGACGATTGACCAGCGGCGAAAGCCACGACTGATGGGCGCATACGCGGGCGGCAGGATGTAATCTGCCTGCGCCGCTGTGCGAACGAGGTGAAAAGCCGTCATTATTCCCCCTGAAATGGATTTCTAAGTGGCGAATATCTCATCAAATCTGTTCAGTGAAATTTAACACCCTCTATGATGATACACTACGAAAATGCTGTACTCTCATCAAGTTTTCATCGAAGCGATCACCAGATTTTATGTCTCTTAGACGAGAAAAAATGACGATAAAGCTGCATTTTGAAGCATGTGCCGAATTGTTGACAGCACTCAAAACGAGGGCTATAGTTGTTTAATCTAATTAAACACTGATCATTTGGCAATACTTTAAAGTGTCGAGCGCATCACGGCATGTTGACAAGCCGCAGTGCGCGCATACGTGTAAATAGAATGGCTTCTTGTGATGCAGAATAGTTCTCTCCTTACCTCGATTGTGGTTTCTTCGCGATACATTCCGGTGTGGATCGCGAATTTGCTGTTGATCATCGTCATCCTGATCACCACCCCATCGACGCTTTCGCAGACTTCATTTAGCACCACACTCCCGCTGGTCGCCTTTCTCGCCATTGCCGCTCTGGGGCAGATGCTGGTCGTCATGACGGGCGGGATTGACTTATCCATTCCGAATGTGATGACGCTTGCCGCGATGATGATTGTCGGTGTTGGGGCTGGTTCTGATGACCGTTTGCTGACCGCCATCACAGCCGCGCTTGGTGTCGCGTTTGGAATCGGACTCGTCAACGGCTTCTTGGTCAGCGTGCTGAAGCTAAACCCACTGATCGTCACGCTGGCGGTGAGCCAAGTGGTGCGCGGAATCAGCATCGAATACGCGGCGGATGTCGCCAATGAAGCGACAGTTCCCGCTGTGCTTTCCAACTGGTCAACCGGGCAGTTTTTGGGAGTCAGCCATATCTTTTGGGTGGGGATCATTATCGCGGTGGTGATGACGCTGCTACTGCGTTTTACTGTCGCGGGGCGGCGCTTTCAGGCGGTGGGCGCGAACCCGCGCGCGGCGCATTTAGTCGGTATTCCGATCAAGCTGTATGTGATGGCTGCCTACGTTTTCGCGGCGATGCTGTATGCCATTGCTGGCATTTTGCTGGCGGGTTTTATCGGCAGCCCTACGCTTGGACTCGGCGCTTCTTACCTGCTCGCGCCTATCGCGGCGGCGGTGATCGGCGGCGCATCGCTTACTGGGGGATTGGCAAGCGTGATTTCGACGTGCGCGGCGGCATTCTTTTTAACGCTGCTCAATCAAATGCTGCGAATTCAAGGGCTGTCATCGGCGCTTCAGTTTGTGGCGTTCGGGATTGCGATCATCGGCGGGATGATTGTCTCCGGTGACCGGATTATCAAAGGTGTAGAACGTTTGCTTCGCAGTTTGGCAGCGCCCGCCGAACCACTTTCAGAAAATGCGAACAACGCGAAAGCGTAGACGATAGGGCAGTGTTCGCTGACCGTTTTATTGAGCAAAGCCAAGCAGGAATTCCATACGAAAGGGAGGGACAAAACCACTGGGGGGAGATGGCGAACATATCACGTTCATCCAAAAATCGGTGTGAACTAACTCATAAGCAAGACGTTTAGAGAGGGAGATTTATGATGAAAAGAAATGTATGGCACATTCTGGGCACGTTGAGCATTCTCGTTTTGTTGATAGGCGGCATTGGGATGGTCACGGCGCAAGATGCGCCCACCCCTGATGAATATGGCGAAATTTATGATGCGGATATGGAATTGGTGCAGCGTGCGCTGGGCACGACTGAAGGCGTACCCGACATCGCGCTTGCGGCGTTCTATCGCGCAGGACTGCCTGTGAGCGAAGAAATGGCGGCGCTGGCGCTTCAGTGTTGGACGGATAAAGTGTGCGATACAGGCACAGGCGGCGATGTGGTCGTGGCGCTGGCAGATGGTTTTGGTGAAAACGTGTGGCGCGAAGTCACGCATATGGAACTGATCCTGCAAGCCCTCACTTACCCGGAAATTGGGCGCATCATCTATACCAGCGCGCAGTTCGACACCACGAAAGCGATTGCGGACTTCCGCAGTTTGATCGCGCAAGAAGTGGACATCATCATCGGCTTCCCGGATGCGGGCGATGCGATGCTGCCGTCTGTGCGTGAAGCGACTGAACGCGGGATCATCTACATTCCGCATTCGTATGGTCGTTTGGGTGAACCGGGGGTTGATTACCCGACGTATGTCGCGGAAGACGTTTGCGCGTTGGGCGAACGCTTCGCTGCGGTGCTGAACGAAGAAGTGGGCGAAGGCAAGGTCGCCTTCCTTGGGGGCACGCCGGGTAATCCGCTTTCGGCTGGCTGGCAAAATTGTGAAGAAGCCGCGCTCGCGGACGGAATCGAATTGGTGGCGCGCGCCGATACTTATTGGACGCGCGAAGGCACGTTGGAAGCGGTGTCGGGCATTCTCACGGCGCATCCTGATGTTGCGGGTTTCAGCTATGAAGCCGCTGACTCGTTCCTTGGCGGGATTCGGGCGTATGAAGCCGCTGGTTTGCCGCTCGATATCACGCTGACGCTGCGTACAGATGAAGTCGGGCTGTTCTGCGAATGGCAGGCGATTGGCAACCCGAACTTCAAGATTTACTATTCGACGGGTGGGAACTACCAGTCGCGGATCGCGCTGACCGCTGCCATGATGCAGTTGAACGGCGCGGAACTGCCGACGGAAGTGATTATCCCGGTAGAAATGCGTCAGGTTGATGAAACGTCGTGCATCGAAGACATGCCCGCGCTCGCGTCGGTGTCTTCGCTGGTTCCGCTGGACATTTTCACGCAGATGTACCCCGAATAAGACGCAGCGGCGCATTGGCGACGTGTGCGGCAGTTCGTATCAAAAACAACGGAGTTGGGTTTTTAGCCCAACTCCACTTACTGGTAAAGATTTAGGGATACTGTTATGTCCACATCTGGCGCGCAGCCCAACGGTGAGATCGTCCTTTCGCTTAAGAATATTTCAAAACAATATGGCGTTGTGCAGGCGCTTAAGGATGTCAGCGTCGATTTTCTGGCTGGCGAAATACATGCTGTCGTCGGAGAAAACGGATCGGGTAAATCGACGCTGTTGGGAGTCGCCAGCGGTTTTGTCGAGCCGAATCGCGGCACGGTTACGATTGGCGGAAAAATCTTGCACCGCGATTCGCCCGCGCTGGCGCTTAAGCTGGGACTTGGCATCGCGTATCAAGACCCGGCGCAAGTGCAGATGCTCGCGGTGAAAGAGAATCTACTGCTGGCAGCCCCGCGTGACCGCCGCCCGCGCAGTTATTTGAAAGTCAAGGACTGGGCAATTGATATTCTGACGCGGTTTGGCTTGGAAGATATTTTCGCGGATGCGCCCGTCGCTTCGCTTTCGCTGACGGACCGGCAGATGTTGGAAGTGGTGAAGGCGCTGCTGTCTGACCCGAAGGTGCTGCTGCTCGATGAACCGACAACGGCACTTGGTCCCAGTGGGGTGGAGTGGCTGCACCGAACGATCACAGCGCGCGCGGCGGAAGGGATGGGCGTGATTTACGTTAGTCATCGCCTGCCGGAAATTTTATCAGTGGCGCACCGCGTCACGGTGCTGCGCGATGGCACCCATCAAGGGACATTTGACGCGAAGGGGATGTCGGAAGCGAAGCTGGCGGAACTCATGATAGGTCGCCCACTGTCGTCGGCATTCCCGCCGCGAATCGACCATTCCGCGAACGAAACGCCGATCTTTGTGTTGAACGGGCTGCAAGGTGAATTCTGCGGTCCGATTTCACTGCGGGTCGCGCCGGGGGAAATTCTGGGAATCGCGGGCGTAGAGGGCAACGGCCAAGGCGATTTTTTCGCCATTTTGTCGGGCAAGATTCCGCCCAAAAAAGGAATCGCCAAAGTGGACGGCAAACACGCCGATCTCACGTCGCCTGTCGCGGCGCTGCAATCAGGGATTATGCTGCTTTCCGGTGACCGGAAAGGCGAGTCGTTGTTTCCGGTGTTGGGCGTGCGAACGAACGCGACGATACAGGAGCTTAGGCAGTTCAGCAAGAGCGGGATCGTGCGCGGCGGTCAAGAAAAAGCGACAACCGCACGGTTGATCAAAGATTTGAAAATTCGCACGCCTTCGATGGAGCAGCCGGTTCAGTTTCTTTCCGGCGGCAACCAGCAGAAGGTTGTGCTTGCTCGTACCCATTTGCGCGACACGATCAAGGTGATTTTGTGCGACGAACCGACGCAAGGCGTTGATGTGCGTTCGCGTTTTGACATTTATGAAGCCCTGCACGCCAAAGCCCTTGAAGGCGCGGCGATCCTTGTGAAATCGAGCGATCCGATAGAACTATCGGAGTTTTGTCACCGCGTAGTGGTGATGTCGCGCGGGCAAATCATCGACGATATTCCACTGGCGGAATTGAGCGAACGGCGCATCACCGAAGCGATTGTCGGCGGCGTGCATCTCGGTTTTGATGCCAGCGGTCCCGATCAAGGAAAGAGTATTGCTGACCAGACCGCCGAAGCAGCGGGAGAAATTGTGTGAGAAGCGAACGCGATAAGCAAATACGCGAGTCTTTACGAAAACTGTGGCGTAAACAGGCGTGGAAATCAATTGTCCTGATTACGTTTCTGATCGTCGCAATTGGCGGGTATGCGGCGGGGCAATCGCGCGCGTTCATGTCGGAATTCAACCTGAACAGCCTGCTGCTGGCGACTCTGCCGCTGGCATTGGTGGCGATGGCACAGGTGTTTGTGCTGCTGGTGGGCGATCTCGATATTTCTGTTGGGGCGATTATGACGACATGCGTGATCATCGCTTCGACGATCATCACGCCCGAAGCAGACAGCGGCATGATCGTGCTTGGTTTCGCGGCGATACTTGGCGCGGGAATCGGGATTGGGCTGGCAAACGCCGGACTGGTACACCTGATCAAAATACCGTCGATCATCGCGACGTTGGCGACCCTGAGCATCTTGGAAGGATTGGCGCTCGTCGCTCGTCCCACGCCGCAGGGGTTGATCAGCTTTGATGTGTTGGACATGCTTACCACCAGCGTTGGATTTGTGCCTATCGCGTTTATCGGTTTAGTGATACTGGCGGTGGGGCTGGATATTTGGCTGCATTGGACACGACAAGGGCTGGCAACGCGCGCCGTTGGCTACGATCAGCGATCTGCGCGCCGCTTGAGCACTCCTGAAAAGCGCATTCGCATGCGCGCCTTCATCCTGTCCGGTTTTATGGCTGCGATTGCCGCGATATTTCTCGCGGCACAGGTGGGCGTAGGCGATGCGCGCGTGGGGTCAACGTTCGCGTTAAGCAGCATCGCCGCCGCTGTGCTGGGCGGGACAAGTCTCGGCGGCGGACGCGGTAGTTTCACCGGGGCGATGACCGCCGCGCTGTTCTTGTCGCTCATCACGAATGTGCTGCCCTTGATTGGCTTGAGCAGTTCTTACGGCTTGATCATCGTGGGGGTGCTGACGATCATCGGGCTGATCCTGTATCAAGAAGATGATCTGCGCGCGCTGGCAAAACTGACGTACAAACAGCTTCGCCGCCGCTTCACCGCGACGACGGATCCGCTGATCAAAGATTACACACTGCCTGTCGTCCACTTTAGCGACCCGCGTTTGAACGGCTTACAGGCAAATGGGGCGGCGGCAGTTTCACCCAATGGATCGGGCGCGGCGGCAGGATTGGAATCGCTAGGAAACGTCGGGCGGCGGCGCATCTTGATCAAGGGCGGGACGGTAATCACGATCGATCCCGCACTTGGGAATTTCGCCAATGCCGATGTGCTGATCGAAGGCGACAAGATTGCCGCTGTCGGTCACAACTTGAGCGCCCACGGCGCGAACAGCGCAGATGTCGAAGTCATTGATGCCAGCAACATGATTGTGATGCCCGGTTTCATTGATACACACCGGCATATCTGGGAAGGTCTGCTGCGGAACATTGGGACGGATGTGCCGCTGGAAGGGCGCAACAGCTATATGTCGCATGTGCTTCAGCGACTCGCGCCGTCCTATCGCCCGGTGGATGCATATATCGGCAATCTCGTCAGCGCCTTGGGCGCGCTGGACGCGGGAATCACGACACTGCTCGACTGGTCGCACATTCAAGCATCGCCGGATCACACCGACGCGATTATCGACTCGCTGCACGTGTCGGGGATGCGCGCTGTGTTCGCCTACGGGTTTCCGTGGTGGGGTAAGTGGGAGCCGAATCAGCCGGGGTGGTTTGTGCGCGCGGCAAAGACACATTTTTCGTCGCCCCATCAACTGCTGACGCTGGCACTCGCGCCTTACGGGCCGGAATTCACCGAATTTGAAGTGTCCAAATCGCACTGGAAACTCGCGCGTGATGTGGGAGCGCGTATCTCTGTCCACGTGGGCGTGGGCACATTCGGCAAAAAGCATAAGCTGGGTGAATTTGGCGAAGCTGGCTTGATGGGTTCGGACACAACTTATATCCACTGCACCACGCTTGCCGACGACGAAATTCAGTGGATTGTGGATACAGGCGGCACAGTGTCGCTTGCCGCACCCGTCGAAATGATGATGGGTCATGGCATGGTGCCGACGCAAAAGTTTCTAGATCGCGGTTTGAAGCCGAGCTTGAGTGTCGATGTGGAAACGAATGTCCCCAACGATATGTTCACGCAGATGCGGAGCGTGCTGGCGCTTCAACATGCGCTGCTGCACAACCGCGCGCTGGCAGGGGAACGCAATCTGCCACGCTTGCTGACCGCGTATGACGCGCTTGAGTTCGCGACCATCGAAGGCGCGCGCGCGAACGGGCTGGATCACAAAACGGGCAGCCTGACCCCCGGCAAAGAGGCAGACATCATTCTGCTGCGTACCGACATGATCAATGTGATGCCGATCAACGATCCGGTGGGGGCGGTGGTGTGGGGGATGGATACGAGCAACGTGGACTCAGTATTCGTCGCGGGTAAACCGATGAAACGGAACGGCGAATTGTGCAACGTCGATATGAACCGCTTGCGCGATCTGGTCTATGAATCGCGCGATCATGTTATCCGGCGCGCGGGATTTCGCCTTCCGGCAATTTGATGGTGCTGGAGACTTGTAGGGTTTATCGTCTTTTTGAAGGGATATAGATTATGCCGATGTCTATTCGTACAAACGGCTCGATGGCGGTTGATTGGGAAGAACGCATCAATTTTGATCGTCTACGCACACAGCGCCTTGACCGCATCAAGGCACAACTCGCCAAATCGGAGGCGGGGGCGATTCTATGCTTCGACATGACCAATATTCGCTATATCACCGCTACGCACATTGGCACATGGGCGCAGGATAAGATGTCGCGTTTCGCGCTGCTGCCGCAGCGGGACGAGCCGATTTTGTGGGATTTTGGCTCGGCAGCCAAGCATCATCAACTGTATGCCCCGTGGATGGGAGGCGCAGAACGCAGCCGCCCCGACCCGACCCTGCTTCGCGGCGCGATCTCCCCGCAAACGGGACGCGCGCGCGACGTGGCGAAGAAGATTTATGTCGAACTGGAACAGCGTGGGTTGCACAAAGAACCGCTGGCAGTAGACATCATCGAAATCCCGATTCTTGAGGCGCTGCAAGAACTTGGCATCACCGTGATTGATGGGCAGCAGATGATGCAGCTTGCCCGCGTAATCAAGACCGTGGATGAAATTGCCCTGCTCACGCACGCGGCGGCGCTGGTGGATGCGGCATACGAAGAAATTTACCGCGAACTGCGCCCCGGCATCCGCGAGAACGAGATTGTCGGGCTGGTGAGCAACTTCCTGTACTCGAATGGGTCGGAATATGTCGAAGGCGTGAACGCGATTTCGGGCGAACGGTGCAGCCCACATCCGCATGTCTTTTCGGATCGGATGCTGCGCCCCGGTGATCCCGCCTACTTTGACATTCTGCACAGCTACATGGGCTACCGCACCTGCTACTATCGCACGTTCGTCGTCGGCAGCGCATCGCACGCACAAGTTGATGCTTATAAACGCTGCCGCGATTATCTTGACCACGCGATCAGCTTGATCAAGCCGGGTGTGACGACTGCCGATGTGTGTGATGTGTGGCCCAAAGCCGAAGAATTTGGCTTCCCGAACGAAGAAGCCGCCTTCGCGCTGCAATATGGTCACGGGATCGGCTTGGCGATCTGGGAAAAGCCTGTCATCAGCCGCATGGTGTCTTACGATTTCACCGAAACCATCGAAGAAGGCATGGTGTTCGCGTTGGAAACCTTCTGGCCCGCCGCTGACGGTTGGAGCGCGGCGCGCATCGAAGAAGAAATGGTCGTCACGGCGACGGGCTGCGAAGTGATCACGCGCTTCCCCGCCGAAGAACTGCTGGTCGCGGGGCGGCAGTATTTCACCGCGACGGGACCCCTGAACGCGATGCGCGACACAGAATCGCAGTACAACAATCCGCGCGTTCCGGTCAGCGAACGCAACAATGGCAAAGTAGGCGTTTAGGTAACGTCTGCCGAGCGCATGAAGGAATACGATTGAATGGCAACCGATATTGTTTTGCCGAACGCGGGATTTGACACGCAAGAAGCCCGCATTATCGAATGGCTGGTGAAACCGGGCGATCATGTCAACAAAGGCGACGTGATCGCCGTCATTGAGTCTGACAAGGCGAATGTTGAACTCGAAAGCATCGCGTCCGGCATCGTCCTTGAAGTGCTGTACCCTGTCGATATGGATGTGCCTGTGGGGGCGACGATTGCGCGGATAGGAAGCGCAGACGAGCGACCTTCGCCAGCAAAGCCCGCAGAATCCCCCCCCATATCGGCTGCCCCTGCACGTGAAGATGCGCGCATCAGTCCGCTGGCGCGGCGAATGGCGGCGCAGAATCAAGTCGATCCAGCGGCGTTGGCGGGTTCTGGTCCGCGGGGGCGGGTGACGCGCGAAGATGTTGAACGGCACTTGAAGTCAGTGAATGGGCGGCATCCGATTCTAGCGCTGCCGAAAGTTCGGCGTGCGGCACGGGCAGCCGGTATCGATCTGGCGATGGTTTCTTCAACGGGGCGTGATGGACACATCACATTAGCTGATGTGCAAGCGTATCAAGGGGTGAAGCAGCCAGCGCCGGAAGTACGCCAAGCGTCCGCGCCAGCACCCCGCGAAGGCGTGACCGAAATCCCGATCAGCCGGATGCGCCAAACGATTGCCAGTCGTCTGCAAAAGAGCGCGCAAGACGCGCCGCACTTCTACGTGACGGGCGAATTCGATCTTGAAGCGGCGCTGGCACGGCTTGCGTCAATGCCCGAACCGCGCCCGAAGGTCAACGACTTGATTCAGTATTTGACCGTGCGAACGCTCATGCAGGTGCCGGAACTCAACGCGACATTTGAAGATGGGCATTTGTACCGGCATGAGAGTGTGAATTTGGCGATTGCCGTCGCGCGTGATGATGGACTGCTCACGCCTGTTGTACACGGCGCGGATCGGTTTAGCCTTGAAGGGCTGATGAAAGAAAGCCGGGCGGTGATTGGGCGGGCGCGCGAAAATCGCTTGCAGCCAACGGATTTAAGCGGTGGCACATTCACCATCAGCAATCTTGGCATGGTGAAGCAGGTCGATCATTTCACGGCGGTCATCAATCCGCCGCAAGTGGCGATTCTTGCGGTGGGGACAGTGAAACAGCGTCCGGTCATCATCAATGGCGGATTCCACGCGCGGCACACGGTACACATGACTGTGAGCGGGGATCACCGCGTGGTTGATGGCATGAATCTCGCGCGATTTTTAGCGGTGTTGCAGCAAGAATTTGACACGTTTGCACGTTAATCCATTGAGGGATTCTTTTTATGGTGACAATCAACATCCCCACGCCAACTGTCGAGGTCAAACCGCTTGATGCTGATGCGCGGATGAACGCACTGCGAAAGATGCTGGAAATTCGCTTGACCGAAGAAAAACTGCAAGAGATGTTTTTGGCGAACTTGATTCGCGGCACAACACATTTGTGCATCGGGCAAGAGGCGGTTTCGACGGGCGTGGCATCGGCGCTGCGAAAAGGCGATACCGTAACCTGCACGTATCGCGGGCATGGTCACGCGCTGGCGATGGGCATGACAGTCAAAGCGATGATCGCGGAGATGATGGGACGCGCGAGCGGATGCTGCCGGGGCAAAGGCGGCAGTATGCACATGACCGATGCCTCAATTGGGCTGTTGGGCGCAAACGCGATTGTCGGCGCGCAGCTTCCAATTGCCGTAGGCGCGGCGATGACGGCGAAGTACAAAAAGACAGGCGCTATTTCCGTGACGTTCTTTGGGGATGCGGCGACGAATATCGGCGCGTTCCACGAATCGCTCAATCTGGCATCGGTCTGGAAACTGCCCGTGATTTTTGTGTGCGAAAATAACCGCTACGGGGAATATTCCCCGCAGCATTGGACAACGCCTGTCGAAGACCTATCGGTGCGCGCGGTATCGTACAACATGCCCGGGATTACGGTGGATGGGCAGGATGTCGAGACAGTTCACGCGGAATTCAAAGCGGCGGCGGAACGGGCGCGCGCGGGCGAAGGTCCAACCTTCTTGGAGATGAAAACCTATCGCTATATGGGACATTCGCGCACGGACACAGGTCCTTACCGCCCGGCGGGTGAACTGGATGCGTGGAAACAGCGCGATCCGATACTGCTGCTCAAAACCAAGATGATCGCGGATGGTCAAATTGACGAGGTGGAGTTTGGCGAACTGCGTGACGCGACGGAGCGCTATATCGCCGAAGTCGTGGAGTGGGCAAAACGCGAACCGTACCCGACAGAAGCTGACCTGCTGACGGATATTTTCTACGAAGGCTAACCACGATGCCAGTTTTGACGTATCGAGAGGCAGTCCGCAGCGCGTTGGCGGATGAGATGCGCGCGGACGAAAATGTAATTTTTTTTGGCGAAGATGTCGCAGTCGCGGGCGGGGTTTTTAAGACCACGCCGGGGCTGTATGAAGAATTTGGCGCGGAGCGTGTGCTTGATACGCCGATTTCGGAAGAAGCATTCATCGGGGCGGCGCTCGGCGCGGCGATCACGGGGCTGCGTCCGGTGGCGGAATTGATGTTCGCGGACTTTATTCCGGTGGCGATGGATCAAATCGTCAACCAGATCGCCAAGTATCGCTACATGAGCGGCGGTCAGTTTATCGTCCCCCTCACCATTCGATCCGCGCAGGGCGGGGGTGTCGGATTTGGGACGCAGCATTCACAAACCGCCGAGAATTGGCTGTTGAATACACCGGGACTCAAAATTGTGCTTCCCGGTACGCCAGTTGATGCTTACGGTCTGTTGCGCGGCGCGATCCGCGAGAATAACCCCGTGATTGTGCTGGAACACAAAGGGCTGTACAACCTCAAAGGGGAAGTGCCGGAAGATACGGGCGTACTGGAACTTGGCAAAGCGAAAGTGATGCGGCAGGGGCGGCATGTGACGGTTGTCGGCGTGCAGTTGATGATGCACCGCGCCCTTGAAGCGGCAGAAACGCTCGCCAAAGAAGGCATCGAAGTAGAAGTGATTGACCTACGAACCCTTTCGCCGCTAGACACAAGTACGGTGCTGGAATCGATCCGCAAGACCGGGCGCTTGGTGGTGGTCGAAGAAGCGCCACACGCTTCGAGCTGGGGCGGCGATCTTGTGTCGCTGGCGGCGGATGAAGGCATCTATTATCTCGATGCCCCCGTCAAGCGTGTCAACATGGGGCGGGCGATGTTTGCCTACAGCGAACCGCTGGAAACGCTGGCGATCCCTAGTGTGGAACGGATTACGGCGGCAATCCGCGAAGTCGCGTTTGCACAATAGACCATTTGCTTGACGAAAACGAACAATCGTTCTATCCTTGAGAAAACCTGTTCTAAATCTCAAGGGGGGGAAACATGAGCGAAGTTCGCGTTCTCGTTGGCACACGCAAAGGTGCTTTCATTTTGCGTTCGGACGAACGGCGTAAAGATTGGAAGATCGAAGGTCCGCATTTTCCCGGTTGGGAGATTTATCACATCACCGGAACGCCTTCCGACCCCAACCGCATTTATGTGTCACAATCCGGCGGCTGGTTTGGACAGGTGATCCAACGTTCTGATGATGGCGGAAAAACATGGGAAACCATGAACAACGAATTCGTCTATGACGGCGTTCCCGGTACGCACCAATGGTATGACGGCACACAGCACCCATGGGAATTTACGCGGGTGTGGCATCTTGAACCTTCGCCAACCAATCCGGACTCCGTTTACGCGGGTGTTGAGGACGCGGCGCTGTTTCATTCCAATGATGGCGGCAAATCATGGCGCGAACTATCAGGGCTGCGCGATGTGAAGGCGAATCTATGGCAGCCCGGCGCAGGCGGCATGTGTTTGCATACGATTGTCCTTAGCCCAGATGATCCCAAGCGTATCTTTGTCGCCATTTCTGCGGCGGGGGCATTTCGCACCGATGATGGCGGTGTCACGTGGCGACCCGTGAATCAGGGGTTGAAATCGGACGGTGAACTGCCTGATGCCACCGCCGAAGTCGGTCACTGTGTCCACAGTATTGCCATGCATCCCTCACGCCCGAACACGCTGTTTATGCAGAAACACTGGGACATCATGCGGACGGACAATGCGGGCGATTCGTGGCATGAAGTCAGCGGCAATTTACCGACGGATTTTGGCTTTCCAATTGCCGTTCACGCCCATGAACCTGAAACCATTTATGTCGTGCCGATCACGAGCGATTCGCATCATTTCCCGCCCGATGGCAAGCTGCGGGTCTACCGCAGTCGTTCCGGCGGCGACGTGTGGGAACCATTAACCAACGGGCTGCCGCAAAGCAACTGCTACGTCAACATTCTGCGGAATGCGATGGCGGTTGATAAGCTCGATCAATGCGGTATCTACTTTGGGACAACGGGCGGTCAGGTGTATGTATCTGCCGATTCGGGCGATCACTGGCAGCCGATTGTTCACGATCTGCCGCCTGTGCTTTCCGTTGAGGTACAAATTCTATGATGATCCGGGTGACGCTTCCCGTACACTTACGCACACTCGCGCAGGTGACCGGTCCGGTTGAACTCGACGTGCAAGAACCCGTGACACAGCGCGCGATTCTCGATGCGTTGGAAGCGGCGTATCCCATGCTGCGCGGGACAATCCGCGATATAGCGACGAAAGAACGCCGCCCATTCGTGCGGTTTTTCGCCTGTGGCGAAGACCTTTCCCACGAACCAGCGGACGCGCCTGTGCCTCAAGAAGTCATCACGGGGACGCAGCCCTATCGCATCATCGGCGCGATGGCTGGCGGATAAATCGAGCTGACAGTTTCTACTCAAAAGCCCATGAGGATCATCCGCGTGGGCTTTTTTGCTGCTCATCGAAATTTAAGATGATTTAACCCAAGCAGCGAATCGTTCAGTACACTTGATGCAGTTGGTCGATTGCAGTTTTTCTGGACGACGCACCTATGAAACTGACGGTGATCGGGTTGTTCGCAGCCCTCTTGATGATTGCCCCACACACGATCATCGCGCAAGAAAGCACAGACGAACCCGAAGATGAATCGCTCGTGCTGCTGTGGGAGCAGATCGCCGCGCAGCCGCAAGACGCGGCGATTGGCTGCATCCCGCTGAATGATCCCGCTGGGGCGGTGCTGTACAACGCGGACGAGCGTTTCCCGCTGGCATCGGTGACCAAGCTGTTGATCTTCATCGAATATGCCCGCCGGATCGATCTAGGCATGATCTCGCGGGATGCGATGGTGGATGTCTCCACGCTGGATCGCTACAACCTGCCGCGCACGGATCGCGGGGCATATGACCGCTTCATGGCGCAGTATCCCGATGATATTGAGCAAATTTCGCTGTGGGAAGTCGCGGTAGGGATGATCCAGTACAGTTCCAACGCTGCATCTGATTACTTGCTCGATCTGCTCGAACCTGTCGATTGGGACGCGCTCTATCGAATTTTGTCATTGACCAGCACCGATGCGCCGCACTCGCTGACCATGATCCCGCTGCTGATGAACAATCACGACACGGGCAACGCAAGCATGGACGATGTTGCGGCGCTTTCGGTTGAACTGGGCGAAACCTATCTCGACTGGTACGTGCAAGATGAGGACTGGCGCGAAGCTGAAATCGCCTACCGCGGTCAGCGCGGGCGGCAGTTTCCGGCATGGGATGTGCAAACCGCGATTCTCGAACAGGTGACGGCATCGGGGACGGTGCGCGATTTCTTAGCCGTGCTGACCACCATTTATTCGTATGACAACCGCTTATCCGAGCATGTCAAGTCGATGGTGCGCGGGGCGATGCGCTGGCGCGAGAATGCCTTCATCAACGACGAATACTTTGAGTACGGATCGAAGTTGGGCTTTTATTCCGGTGGGACACTCACGCTCGTTGCATACGGGTATCCTTATGGCGGCGTCCCCGTGATTTCAGCCACGTTCCTGCGCGATATTCCGCGCAATCGCTACAACCGCCTGCTTGAATTGGACTCGATTGGCAATTTCGCCCATTGGATGAACTTCAACGGATGCGCGGAGCTGACCGATTCGCTGGAGTCGAGAGTAGACTTTCCAGCCGCGCTTGATCAAAGCCGATAATAACTTCATCCCCGATGACGATCACGGGCGTGGTAGACGCGCCAAGCTGTTGCAGTTCGGCAAACGCGGATTCATCTTCAATCACGTTTCGCTCGTGATATGAAATTCCCCCGCTGCTTGAGATATGCTTTCAGGCGGATGCACGCCTGACAAGTCGGCTGCGTATAAATGGTGATGGACGGTTGAGTCATGTTCTCTCTCTATCGGTGAAGTAGGATGACGGCTGCGCCAAGCAGGATGATGCCTACGCCCAGTAGATCGTGAACGCTTGGCTGCTGATGTTCGATGATCCAGAGCCATAGAAGCGCCGAAAAGACGTAGATGCCGCCGTAAGCTGCATAGGTGCGGGAGGCTGCACCCGGGTGCAGTGTGAGCAGCCACCCAAAGACGATCAAACTGATCACCGCGGGGATCGCCAGCAAAGGCGATTTTCCCTGCCGCAGCCAGAGATACATCAAATATGAGCCGAGTAGTTCAGCGAATGCGGTGACGAAAAATAGCCCAATAGATTGCAGGATCACTGTTTCTCGACCTGTTCATAACCTTGTTTGATTAGAAGAAACCCGACGATTGGCTTTTTTGCCCATCCAGCGGAATGCCAGCACAAAACTGACCACTGACAGCAGTGTCAATCCACCGAACACCCAACCAAGATTGCTGCTTATCCAGAGTGCGGCAGGCGTTCCAGCCAGTACTGCCAGAACGACAGGGATGAGCAGCGGGGTGCAGCATGGGCTGGCGATACAGGCGATCACGAACATCACGCCACCGCGAATTTTCTGCCACACGGTTTTACATTCTTCGATGCGGGCGCGCAACGTGTTTTTAGGCTTTGATGATGCGTCTATAACTTCAACCGATGGTGCGATGCTGCACACAGCGTTCCCGTCTTCAGTGGTGCTACAGCAGCCCCGCGTTTCACAGGACGATTCTTCTGTGACAGTGGGCGCTGACTCGACATGCTTCTCTAGGATGCTCACTTTTGCTGCCTCTTTGAGGGTAACTTTTTTGACGTTGATGGGCAGTGTAGAATGTGAAGTTAACTTCATGTCAAGGGGTCGAATCATGCAGTTGATGGGTATTGGAGAGATTGCGCGCAGAGCGGGAGTCGCAGCATCGACGATTCGCTATTATGAACGGATCGGTCTGCTTCCACCCTCAAAGCGCGTGAATACGAAGCGCCGTTACGACACCGCCATTCTGCAAAAGTTGGGGGTGATTCGAATGGCGCAGCGCGCGGGGTTAAGCATCGCGGAAATTCAAACGCTGCTGCATGACTTTCCCGTCGATACGCCGCCATCCGAACGCTGGCAGGCATTGGCTGTTACGAAAATTGCCGAATTGGATGATCTGCTCCAGCAGATACAAGCGATGAAAAGGTTGTTGGAGCAAACACTCCGGTGTCAGTGTCCGGTGATTGAGGACTGTGCGCCCACCGAAGGGAATGTTGATCTGCGAGAACCAGAGACGATCCCATGTGGAGATACCATCCGATAGCTTTTTGCAGTCCACAAAAACATGTCGAAAGCCATGTCGAATACACGTCACTTGACGATGCCTAATCTCCCTTTCACCGCCTAGAATGAGGGTGATAGTTATAGAGGGGGTATGCAGCGATGTGTCTCGGAATACCCGGTCAAATCACCGAAGTCTACGAACAATCCGGCGCGCGCATGGGCAAAGTCAACTTTGGCGGCATTGTCAAAGAAGTGTGTCTGGAATACGTCCCCGAAGCGAGTGTTGGAGATTACACGATTGTCCATGTCGGCTTTGCCATCACCAAACTCGATGAGCAGTCGGCGTGCGAAACCTTACAGCTTTTCCACGAACTCGGTATCTTGGAAGAAGAACTTCGCCCCGATGACACAGGCTGATTACGCGCGTCACCCCGACGGAACGTTTGCTTGAGGAGATGCCTTCGTGAAATACCTGTCCGAATTTCGAGATGGCGAACTCGTTCAAAAACTGCTGGCGGAAATTCGCGCCGTTGTCACGCGACCATGGGCGATGATGGAAGTATGCGGCGGACAAACCCACTCGATCATCCGCAACGGGATCGATCAACTGCTGCCGCCGGAAATCGAATTGATTCATGGTCCCGGCTGTCCGGTGTGCGTGACCCCATTGGAAACGATTGACCGCGCGCTGGCAATCGCCGCCATACCCAACGTAATTTTCTGCTCGTTTGGCGATATGCTCCGTGTTCCCGGCAGTGAAAAAGACCTGTTCACCGTCAAAAGCGCGGGCGGCGATGTACGGATTGTCTACTCGCCGTTGGACGCGCTTAAGATCGCGCGCGATAACCCGACGCGCGAAGTCGTGTTTTTTGGCATCGGCTTTGAAACCACCGCGCCCGCCAATGCGATGGCAGTCGTACAGGCGAAAAAACAGGGAATCGACAATTTCTCGATGCTGGTTTCGCATGTGCTGGTGCCGCCCGCCATCGAAGCGTTGATGCGTTCGCCATCCAACCGCGTACAGGCATTTTTGGCGGCGGGGCATGTGTGCAGCGTCATGGGTTACTGGCAGTACGAGCCGTTGGCGGGTAAATATCACGTCCCGATTGTCGTGACGGGCTTTGAGCCGCTAGACGTGCTGGCAGGAATTCACCGCATCGTGCTGCAATTGGAGCAGGGGCGCGCGCAGGTCGAGAATGCCTATTCCCGCGCCGTACAGCGCGAAGGCAACCTTCCCGCGCAGCGCGTGTTGAGCGAAGTCTTTGAAATCTGTGACCGTCAGTGGCGCGGCATTGGCATGATCCCGCAGAGCGGCTGGCAGTTGAACGCCGATTATCGCTCGTTTGATGGGGCGGCGCGTTTCAACGTTGAAAATGTCCACGCGAACGAATCGACCTTGTGCCACAGCGGGGAAGTGCTGCAAGGCTTGATCAAGCCGAATCAGTGTCCGGCATTCGGCAAGGCGTGTACACCGCAAAAGCCGCTTGGCGCGACGATGGTATCGAGCGAAGGCGCGTGCGCGGCATATTACAACTATGGTCGATTTGTACCCGTGGAGAGCATCCAGTGACGAACAGCATCGACATCAGCGGATGGGTTTGCCCGATGCCGCTGCGTGACTATCCCCAGATCGTATTGGGGCATGGCGGCGGCGGCAAATTGTCGGGCGATCTGGTCGAGCATCTGTTTTTGCCCGCCTTTCACAATGACGCGCTGGCTTCGCTGGCGGATGGCGCGGCGCTGACCTTGGCGGGTTCACGTTTGGCATTCTCGACTGATTCGTATGTCGTGCGTCCATTATTCTTTCCCGGCGGCAGCATCGCGGATTTGGCGGTCAATGGCACCGTCAACGACTTGGCGATGTTAGGCGCGCGCCCGCTGTATTTAAGCGTAGGCATGATCATCGAAGAAGGGCTGCCAATCGATGTACTGGGGGCACTTGTGGATCGCATGGCGGCGGCGGCGCGGCAAGCAGGCGTGCAAATTGTCACGGGGGATACCAAAGTCGTCGATAAAGGGCATGGCGACGGCATTTACATCAACACCAGCGGCATTGGCATCATCCCCGATGGCGTACACATTGCGCCACAGAACGCCCGCCCCGGTGATGCGGTGCTCGTCAGCGGCACATTGGGCGATCACGGCATGGCGATTATGAGCGTGCGCGAAGGCTTGGAATTTGAGACGCAAATCGTCAGCGATTCCGCGCCGCTGAACGGTATGGTCGAAGCGATGCTGGCAGTTACTCGCGAAATTCATGTGCTGCGCGATCCAACGCGCGGGGGGCTTGCGTCATCGCTCAACGAGATCGCGCGCTCGGCAAGGGTAGGAATCGCGCTCGAAGATCAATGGCTGCCGATTCGCCCGGAAGTCGCGGCGGCATGTGAACTGCTCGGCATGGATGCGGTTTATGTCGCCAACGAAGGCAAATTGATCGCCATAGTGCCGCCCGAACACGCCGACGCGCTCTTAGAAACGATGCGTCAGCACCCCTATGGCAAAGACGCGGCATTGATCGGGCATGTGGTCGCGGATCATCCCGGACGGGTGGTCAGCAAAACCGCGATTGGCGGCACGCGCGTCATTTCCATGCAAATTGGGGAACAGCTTCCCCGCATTTGTTAACGTAATGCTCTCGTATCCGTCCAAAAACTATTCGCCACTTCATAACTGTACCCACTGCGACAACTTAACTGCTTCAGTCGTTAGATTCGGGATTGAGTTCGCTCACATATGCTGTTCCATCATAGAATAGATACCATTAGCAGCATGGGCTAGATGAAGCTTGTATTATTGATTCAATCTATCCCATTGACACTGATGCGATCTTTCTATACCGTGAACTTAAGTAGTAAGCACAGTGGCAAATCCTCTCCTCATTATTCGTTGAAAGCGGAAAAGTGTAATGAACCCATCGACAACGGAGAAATCAGTTAAACCGAATGCAGTCCTCAATTCTGAAGATGCGCGGGTGATCGCGCGGTTCTTTCAAGTTCTCGCAGACCCCACCCGGGTGCGTATGTTGAAGGCGCTGGCGGATGGCGAATGGTGCGTGTCTGACCTCACGCACGCGCTGGGCATGGATCAACCTGCCGTTTCGCATCAGCTCAAGTATTTACGCACATTAGGTTTGGTGCGCTGGACCAAAACGGGACGGCATGTGCATTACACACTTGCTGATACCCCGCTTCGTGAAATTCTTATGCGCGCCATTCAGCAGTTGGAATACGCCTAAACGTGAATAAAAAAGGGTGAGTTTGCACGCCTCACCCTTCACTCGACCAACGCTCATTCATCTTTCGTTTGCTGAGAAGCAGAATTTCCGCGCCGGATCACGTTCAAGCGTGGACGTGTGACTGCGGCGACGGTCACTTGCGCTGTGGAACGTTCAAGGTGCGGGATGCTGACCTTAAACGTCGTCCCCGCGCCAAGCTCGCTTTCCGCGCTGATGTTCCCGCCGTGCGCTTCTGCGAGCCATTTGGCGATGGACAGCCCCAAGCCCGCTCCTTCACCCTTGCGCGCATCACGCACACGCGATGAATCGGCTTGATAGAAGCGGTCAAAGATGCGCTCTAAATCATCTGGCGCGATGCCAATGCCCGTGTCCTGCACTTCGACGACAGCATGTGTGCTTGTCTTGCGTAAATTGATGGTGATCTGCCCGCCTGCTGGCGTGAACTTGATTGCGTTGCTGATGAGATTTAAGAAAAGCTGTTTTAATCGATCACTGTCTCCGCTGACGCGCACCGGCTCAAAATCTTTGATCATGACCTTGAGATCGCTGTCTTTCGCCAGCACACGCGCTTCGCGGTATACCTCACTGATGACGGTATCAAGGTCAATCGGTTTGACTTCGAGTTTCAGTCCGCCGTAATCGGCTTTTGCCAGCAGCAGCAGATCGTTGACCATCCGCGACATGCGATCCACTTCGCTCTCAATCGCATCCATCGACATCGGATCCATCCCGTAGCGTTTGATCAAGTCGAGATGCCCGCGAATCGCGGTCAGCGGTGTGCGGAGTTCGTGGCTCACATCCGCGACGAATCGCTGCTGTACACTAAATAAATGTTCCAACCGCCCCATCATCTGGTTGAATACCGATGTCAGTCGCCCAAGCTCGTCCATCGGACCGTTCCACTCAAGGCGCGTTTTTAAGTCGTTGCTGCTGGCAATTTTCGCTGCCGCTTCGGTGATTGTGTTGATGGGCGAGAGCGCGCGGTTGCTCAAGCCCATGCCAAGCGCAATCGACCCTACCAGCGCCAGCGCCATGCTCACGATCATAAGGATTAACAAGCCGCTGCTGGCTTGATTCACAGCTTCAAACGGGGTTGCGGTTTGAATGACGATCCGGCGGTCATCCCACACCATAATCGGGCGGGTGAGGACACGCCAGTTATCGCCCTCAAATTGAACATTGGTATAGACGTTGATCGCCGGAGCATTTGGGGCTTGAAACAGGCGCGGATCGAGCGTTGACAACGCGCGCGCGTCAAGGGGTTCGCCGTAAGCGCTGATATTTGATGATTCGCCTGCTAGGCGATAATGGGGGGATTCTGGGCTGCCGCTGATCTCCCACACCTGCACGACCACGCCCGACGCGCGGAACACATCGAGTTCTGGAAGCGAGAATCGCAGGGAGGGTGTACCAAACTGAGGGATGAGAAAGGCTTGGCTGTTGGCAACCACTTGGTTCGCCGTTTGCACTAGCGTGTTATCGACGCTGTTGACCAAGACCCATCGGGTAACGCCGAACAGGGTCGTGCCGAACATGACGATAATGATCGCCAGCAAGCCGGAATACCACAGGATCAAACGGTCACGAATCGCCATAGCAGGCGGCGGCTATTCTTCTTCGCGCAGCACGTAGCCCACGCCGCGAACGGTATGGACAAGGCGCGGTTCGTTCATTTGTTCCGTTTTTTGGCGTAGATAGCGCACGTACACTTCGATGATGTTGCTTTCGCCGCCAAAGTCATAGCCCCACACACGGTCAAAGATCACATCGCGCGTCAGCACTTGGCGCGGGTTTCTCATGAACAGTTCGAGCAGTTCATATTCTTTGGCGGTCAAATCAATGGGGCGTTCACCGCGATACGCCCGATGCGTTCCGGTGTCGAGCGCGAGATCGCTGAAGCGCAGCACTTCCGGGCGGGAAGTGGGTGTTGACCGCCGGAACAGCGCGCGCACGCGCGCCATCAGCTCATCCACCGAAAATGGCTTGACAAGATAGTCATCTGCGCCCGCGTCCAACCCCGCGACACGGTCTTTGGTTTCGTCTTTTGCGGTCAGCATCAAAATGGGGACGTTGCTTGCCGCGCGCAGACGTTTGCACACTTCCAAGCCGTCTAAACCGGGCAGCATCCAGTCAAGAATGACCAAATCAGGCGGGTTATCCCGTGCGATACCTAGACCATTCTGCCCATCACGGGCAACACTGACGCGGTAGCCTTCGTAAATGAGCGCGCGCTCGATAAACTGCGCGATGCGCGCTTCGTCTTCGATTAACAGGATACGTTCACCAGCCATTGTCATATCTTTTCACGACCAAACCTCAAATATTGTCCTCATTATGCACTAGAACTTGAAAAATGAGAATTGTTACAAGCATAATTTAATATTACCCTTATCTACCGTCGCTCACGTCGATCATCTAACGCACAGAATCGCCAAATCGGAAGCCCCACACTTGGGCGGCCAACCCCGCAACAGGATTGATCAACGTAATTCGCCCTGTGACCACTTCGATGATCGCCAGTGCCCCGCTGTCGATTGCGCCAGCTTCAAGGCGATACCCGCCAATGAAACGACCATCTGGCGAAAAGCGCGGCGATCCAATCGTCGGCTCAATTTGCCCGATGATGCGCGATGCGCCGGTATTTAAGTCAAACTCCATCACATCAAGCGGCTGTGCCGGGTCTGTCGCGTTTGCCAGCAGCGCGCGCACAATTCCCGCGCTGATTTCGCGATATGTTCGCACCAAGCGATTTTCCGGCAGCGCGGCAGCGAGCGATGGCACGCCGCCTTCGCCAACATAGTCATAGATGTAAAATCCCGGCGCTATCACGCCCGACACAAAAGCATCGCTGTGCGTCAAAATGCGCCCGTCGATCATCCAGCGGGTGTTGAGCGGGCGCATATCGGGCAGCGTTACGCCGTTCGTCGCAAACAGCTGACTCGTCGTAAGGTCGAATACGCCAACCGCGTTCTGTGCCGCCGTTGGATCATCCGGATTGATGTTGATATACACATCAACCAGCAGTTTTGTCCCATCCGGCGCGAACTGCGGCACACGATACGAAATCGCCGCGTCGGTTGTGCCGGGAGCAGGATCAGTATTCGCCAGCACGCGCCCGATCTCGAATCCGGCGACGTTTTCCACGCCCAACGTGATCAACCCGATCCCCGCGCCTTCATCCGTGTAGGCGATGCGCGTTCCATCCGGCGAGAAGCTGGCATTCGCGGGCGCGAGACTTCGCAGCGTGGTCAGCGATTCTGGGATGAAACTGTCCACCTCTTGCAGCCACAACTGACCATCGCTGACATACACCACACGCGATCCATCTGGTGAGGGGGTGAAATCGGTCACATCAAAGTCGGCATACGTCAGCACTTCTGGCGGACTGCCGCTGCGCGGGAGCGTCCATACTTGCGCGACATCAAACCCATCGCGGGCTAAAAAGAAACCCGCCGCCGGGAGGGGCATCCCGACGGCGGTTCCAACTGGCGCAGGGGTAGGAGTTGTCAGCACGGGCGGGGCATCGACGGGGGACTCTGACGCTTCTCCGGTGACTTCGGGAGCGACATAGACCGGACGCAGTTCCGGGGGGATATAGGGTCCCCAATCATACGCGACTGCGTTTTCTATGGGCAGCGCGAATCCGTATCCCGATGCAGGATCGAACACCGCCAGCACGCCCGCCTGAAATGCGATCATCAGCGTGCCGCCGGGAACCCAGCGTAATCCGGTCAGTTCAATCGGCGTGCGTCCGAGCGTTTCCAATTGAGTCGCGCCGCGCGCCAGCCGCAGCAGCAGACCGTAGCCCGCCGGTGTATTCGCGTCATCGAAGGCGCGCCCGAACACAAGCAGATTGTCGTCTGCGTCCAGCACAGGCAGTCGATATTCGAACGTGGTCGGGAGCAAATCTGTCTGTTGGTTCGCAAGGTCAAGATTCATGATCTTCAAGCCGCCTTCAGTCGGCGCGAAGATGATTTCGGCATCGCTTGCCCATGCCGTCCCTACCGACGATGTGACCACGCTTGTCAGCGTCACCGAACCGGGATCACGGCGATAAATCCACCAGATTCCGCCGTCCGTTTCCGCTGCGAGATACCGCCCGCCGGGCGACCAGCTTAGATCGGTGTACATTCCCTGTTCGGTAATGGTTTGGAAGATTGGCGTGCCGCCGAGTGCGGGTTCAAAATACAGCCGCACGGCGTTTTCCGTCGTGTAGGCGATTGCTGTTCCCGGCACAGCGCCGTTAACGGGCGAAAATGCAATCGTTTTTCCGCGTCCGCGATACGGCGGGATGCTGGCAGTCGCGCCTTCGATTTGCACGGGCGGCGCATTCAAATCGGTCAGGCTTCGGACGAACAGCCCATCCTGTGTGCGATACGCCAGCCGTTCACCGCGATCATCCACACCCATATCAAGCACATATGCGCCTTCAGGCGATAAATTGAGCACACCCGACGCGCCCACGCCGTACCGCTGCACGATGCCGTCATTCGTCAGCACGTACAAATCGGCAGGCAGTTCGAGCGCCTCACCCTGCTGCGCCTGAAGACTTGCGCCCGTAATGACGAGCAAAATCAACATAACGAAAATCCGCCGCACCATAAGCGATCCTTCTATTACCGCGTGTTGTTGTCGCTCAATCCACGTCATTATACAATGTGCTTGCATACACGGCTTGAACCTACACACATCGACCAATTGTAAGGGATCATCATGCACTACATGGATGGCGCGCAGCCCTTCTTTTATCGCGGCGGCGGTATCGGCTGCATCATCACACACGGATTCATGGCATCACCCGCCGAAGTGCGTTGGCTTGGTGACCACTTGGGGCGTGCAGGGCTGAGTGTGCTTGGTGTGCGTGTAGCCGGTCACGGCACCCATTATCGTGATATGAAGCGTTCTCGATGGAACGATTGGTATGCCAGCGTCCTTGATGCTTATTACATCATGCGCGCTCAATGCGATCTCGTGTTCGCCATCGGACATTCTATGGGCGGGGTTCTCTCGCTGCTGCTGGCAAGCGATGAGCGTACCAAAATTGATGGCGTGGTCGTCCTGTCGTCGCCGTTCTTGCTGCCAAAGTCTGTGGCGCAGCGTGCAGCGCTTACCAAAGCGATCATCCCGTATACCGATCAAACGGATCGAACCGATCTCCCCGATGTGATTCGCGCGGAGCAGGCACGGCGCGGCGAACCTCAGGTTGGGCGTGTTCGCTATGACAAGTGGGCGACTGCCGCTGTCCCGCAGTTCTTCGCGTTGGTGGCAGAAACAGATAAACGACTCTCACAAGTCACCGCGCCGCTGCTGTTGGTGTACGCGAAAGGTGATGATCTCGCGCTCCCGCCCAACATGGATTACATCGCGGGCAAAGTCGGCAGCAAACACATCGAAAAACATCTGCTTGATGTTGGCGGGCATATCATCACGCAGGATGCCGCCCGCGAAGACACGTTTGACCTTGTGCGCGAATTTGTCCAGCGCGTTGGCGTGCAGCTTGCGTCCGGCCAAGTGCCCACCGTCAAGCAGAAGTTCTCCACCCAATCGTGATTATCCCCATTCAGCCGCCGTTTGACTTTCGCAAGACCGCGCGCGCGGCGGGCTATTACTTCGCGTTGGGGAAAGCCAGCGCCGATCACGCTGTTTATCGCAAGCTGATCCGCATCGGAAAGGGCGTGGCGCTTGTCGAACTCTCAGATGCGAGTGAATCGCCGCATCATCCCGCTGTGCGTGCCGAAGTCCTCGCGCATCGCGGAAATGTCAGCGAATCCCACCTGATCGACACGCTCACGCACATGGTCAACCCGCAGGCGCAGCGCCAAACGTTCTATGACTATGCCGCATCGATTCCCGCGCTCAACACCACTGTCGAATATCTGTACGGACTGCACACGCTCCGTGCGGAAAGCCTGTTCGATGCGCTCATCCTCACCGTCATCGAACAGCAGATCGCGCTTAAAGCCGCGCAGCAGGCAGAACGCTGGTTCGCGGCGTGGGGCGGTGAATCGATTTGCTATGGCGGGGAAACATTCTACACGCTTCCCGCGCCCGAACGTATCGCCGCCGCGACTGTCGATGACTTGATCCCGTTGAAAATCACGTTTATTCGGATGCGGGTGTTGATGGCGCTGGCGAATTTGGCATTGAACGGCGGCATCAATTTTGATCAACTGCGGTGCGCGCCCGCTGATGAGGTTTACACGACATTGATCGGGCTCAAAGGGGTGGGACATTGGACGGCGGCATGGGCGATGATCCGCGCGTTGGGGCATTACGTCTACTTAGGCAGCGCCGATGTTGCCCTACGCGCCGCCGTCAATCACTATTTTTACGGGCTTCCCGGACGTGCTGATCGAAACGTGACGGACAGCACGTTTGCTAGCTTTGGCGAATACGCCGGAACAGCCGCCTATCACATCATCATGCGTTGGGCGCTGGAAAAATATTAATCCGCACATACAATTCGCTGTGCGCTCCAGCGGGCACTGGAGAAATATTGACTCTCACGGATTCTCCCCGCCCAAGCGGTTGATCGTCCCTTGCGCGGTGGCGCACAGCGATTCTTGCCCATCTTTCACCGCGTACACATCGCAGCGGCACACCGCTTGACGTTTCCCCGCGTGAATGACCGTCGCCCGCGCGATTAGGCATTCGCCAACGGCAGGCGCTGCATAATTGATCTTGTATTCGGATGTGATCACATTCGTGCCGAACGCTGTTCCGGCGGCGAACGTCAGCGCGTTATCCGCCGCGTAGCTGATTACTCCGCCGTGTACGTAGCCGTACTGCTGCTTCAGTTGATTCGTGATCGGTACGCTCAACGTCGCTTTTCCCGGCGCGAATTCGGTCAGTTCCGCGCCGATCAAGACGCTGAACGGCTGCGCCGCCAGCACTTCTCGCGCCATTTTGAGCATCGCGTCTGCTTGTGTGTCGTGCATCGTCATTCCATCCCCTACGGATCGAGCAGTTCGATCCCGATTAGCGCCTCGCCCTCTTGACTCGCCAGCGTCCCCGCGACCAGCAGCGTGTACATCCCTGTTTCTGGCAGTGGATAGCCAAGCAAGAGTGCGCCCAAGCCCGTCGGGTCATCCGCGCTGTCATCATCGGCTGTCAGCGGTTCTCCATTCGGATCCAGCAGCACCAATACCGGATCAACCCCGCTGTCGGGTCTCCCTAGCGCCAGCACGCTCAAAAGCTGACCTTCGCGTCCTTCAAACGGGATTGTCCACAGCGTGCCTGCGGTCAGTGGGAACACTTCCGGTTCACCGCTTAACAGCGGATCATTCGCGGGGCGGCGTTCAGCACCAACCAGATCGAAAAATTCGACATAATCCGCCGCGCTGGCTGCGCCATTTCCCATCTGTGCATTTACCGCAGCGCGGTAATAAAACAGGATCGGATCCGTCGCATCCAATGCAATCGCTTCGTCAAAATCATTCAAGGCGCTGTCCAAGTCTTGAGTGGTGAAGTAGACCAGCCCACGGCTTGTATATGCATCCGCTGACGGCGCGATAGCGATGCTTTGATTGTAATCGGCAATTGCCGCATCGAATGACTCGGTTTCGCTGTACAGTGATCCACGCAGAAAATACAACCGCGCCGCGAAATCCGGTTCACGGTCTGCCGCCGTCAGCGTGATCGCCTGTGTGAGATCATCCGCCGCCGCGTCTATGTCATCACTTTGCACATAGCTGATCGCCCGCAGTAAATACGCGCGGTTGTCCGTCGGGTTGACGAGCAAATACAGGCTGATATCCAGAATTGCTCGCTCAAAATTCTGCGAATCGAACGCATTCAGCGCGCGGTCATACAACTGCGGCGCGGCTGCCAGCGGGGACATTTCTCCGGTTTGATCGCCTTGCGCGGGTGTGGGATTCGCAGGCTGTTGTGCCATCGCGCTTGGCACAAACACCGCCATCGCGATAATCACCAGCAAAAGGGATGCAGCCTTCTTCATGATCACGATTTCCTTGCTGCCAATCAACAGCCACTAACACGGTGAGATGTTGATCACTTTACTACGTTTCCAGCATTTTCGATCAGGCGCTCATTCAGTTCATATTCACGATAGAACAGTCCCAAGCCCGCCCGCGCGCGTTCACGTGGTACAAGGTACGTGCCTGTGGTGTAACCTTCATTTTTCACTTGTTTGAACTCGAAAGCATCGCCGTTGCGCGCGATTTCACTTTCAATCCAATGTACCAACTTGCGGCGGCTCATGATCACCAGCAACCCATCGTTGTAGATGTGCGCGTAAAATTCCGCGCTCGTTGACCATGGGCCGCCGGGCGTGCGTTTTTCAATACTGCTGAAGCGTTCTATCGCAAGGTTGGGGGTCGTGAGGCGGGTGTACGAGCTTTCGCATTTGACTTCGACATACTGCACCGTGCCATCGCGGCGAGTCAGCATCAGATCGCCCCGGTAGAAGAATTGGGGATCATTCTGCAAATCTTTGGCTTCGGATACGTCCTCGCGGCGTTCCAGCCATCGTTTGACCCAATCCACAAGCTGGTAGGACTCTCGCCGCTTGCGCGGGAAGTTGTACGCGACCATGTGCGCCTGTCTACAACGCCATCCGGCGCAGCAGTGGGTTCGTCCTAGTCGATATTTCGCATGGCTAAGACTTCCGTCGCGGGTGTGCGATTTCCATTGCAGCTAATCCGGCGCGGCGCTTGAATTTTCAAACAATTGTAGCCCAATTGTTCATACAATTCCATAATCCGTTCGGTGGCTTGGTTAGAAATAATCACCGGGCCTTGGTGCGCTGCCAGCCATTCCGCCAGCCGCACTTGATCATGCCAGCTAAACCCGTGCTGCGAATAATTCACGAACTGTACATCATAGGGCGGATCAGCGTATACAAAATCATCGTCATTTAACTGCATGGTCTGGAAATCGCCCGCGCGGAAATTCCACGTTTTCATCGCCGCTTGATAGGGCGTGAAATCATGCACATAGTTGATCGTCTTGTATTTGCCAAAGGGGACGTTGAATTCGCCTTTGCGGTTGAATCGGCATAAGCCGTTATAGCCCGTGCGGTTCAAATAGTAGAACAGTTCAGCGGCTTTGCGTTCATGGTCATGACCAGCGCGGATCATCTGGTTGAAGCGGTCACGGTGCTGATAGTACAAGTCAGCATCGTTGCGCGCATCCAATTCGAGCGTCAAACCGCGCTGTACCCACTCGTAGAAGTTGATCACATGACGGTTCATGTCGTTCAAAATCGCGTGTTTGGGCTGAAAACCAAGTGACACCGCCAGCCCGCCGCAAAATGGCTCGATGTAGCGTCGGTGGGCGTGATTTTTCCAGTAAGGCATGATGTGCGGCACAAGCCATCGTTTGCCGCCTGCCCATTTCAGCGGCGGCTTGATCGGCATCGGATCAACCGCGCTTGAGGGGATAACGGATTCAAGCACATGCCGCGCCATCGACTGCCGGGATGGGGAGCCAGTGCGGATTACATGGTCAGCGGTCTGCACGTCCACGCGGATCACGTCCGATCTTTAACAAATAATGATCTACGGATCACGATAGTCTACATGCCGCTGATCCCGCGCGCAAGACGGTTTGGAAACAATCTCCCGTCGATCTATACTCATCACTATAAATCTTCCTTTGAGGATAAACCCTATGACGCGCCGACGGATTATTTTTGCCGCTTGTCTGGTCATGTTGTTGAGTGTATCCATCGCTGTCGCGCAGGATGGCGTGCAAATGACATTATACGTCAGCCCGGATCGGCTGGTGATACACATCCCATCATCCGCAGCAGGGGTCGTTTCGCTGCAAGGCTTTGAATTTCAAGCGCAAATTGGTACGCAAAACCGCACCTATCCGTTAAGCGCCTATCCGTCTTTTGCGCTTCCCTTTAGGACAATTCCAACACCAGTTTGTTTCAGTCTGCTTCGCAGCGGCGCGACTACCCCTATGCCACAGCCCTGTTCCAGCGTGCCAATCTTCAATCAGGTTCTCGCGCCAAGTGATGTATTCTGGTATGACTCGGTAGTGGTAGCCTTGCGTCCTATCGTCATCGCACATGAAGGTGTCCCTGTGACGGTGTGTCCGGCGGGGCAGAGCGAATGCTCCTTCACCTATGGACTCACCGCGCCAGCGCCCACACCAACACCGGAACTTTTCCCCTTCGAGATGGTCGATTCCAACTTTGAGCTGCAGTCGGTTGTTAGCGATGTGCCGTCGGTGACGTTCCAACATCCTGAAGATTGGTCGCTGGTCACGAACGCCGAAGCAGGGAACTTCATCACCTTGATGAGTGCTGATGTGGGCGAATTGACCGAACAAGAACTTGCCGAATTTTTCTACAAACCGGAACTGCGCGATGCGCTGCTAAGCGGCGAATCGTTGATCTTCATCACCAATCGCGGGCAGGGCGCGGTTGAACAATTCACGTCTGTAGACGCGGAAGCCATTTACGAATCGCTTGGCATCAACCCGGATGACTTCGATAATGAGCCGCTGGCGCGCATCGCCGCCGTGCTGTGGGACAGCGATAACGCGCTGTTTGGCGAATTCCGTGAATTCGAGCAAGCATCCACCGAGGTTTTTGATGTGGTGCGTCTTGTTGGATCGTATTTGCCCTACGATGACGAACCGACTGCGCTTGATGACACCGAAATCATCGAAAGTGTGTATCTGCTCCATGAAGGGAGCGCCGAAGACTCGGTGGTCGTCGCCCTGTCCTTGAGCCGCATCGACCAGCGCGACTATACCCTCGCCGCCCTCGATGCCATCATGCTTTCGATGGAAGTTGTCCCCGCCACTCAGGGATAAATAATTGTTATGATAAAATAATATCTGGAAGATGTGTCCGCCGATTTTCAAAAACGGTCATATGTGGACACATCTTCTCTCAATTTTTATATCTTCCCATACAAGATGTGACACATCTTCCCTCACACCGTCAGGTTGTCATACAGCAGTTCTTGGCTCAAATTGGGCAGCACTGTGTCTTTGCTCAACAGCGTCAGTGATGCCGCTGTCGTCCCCAAGCGCATCGCCTCATCCACACCCACATCGTTCAGCAAGCCAAAAATCACCGCTCCCGTGAACGCATCACCGGCTCCAGTAGGATCGATCACCTGCGTCCTCACCGCGCGGATATACCCGCCGCCGCTCGAATCCGCGTATGCCGCGCCGCTTTCGCCAAGCGTCACCACAGCGATACTCACGCCCAAGCTCACCAACTGCCGCGCCGCTTCGATAGCGGTATCGCGGTCTTTTGCTGGGTTTTGCAACCCGCAGAGCTGTGTCGTTTCAGCCGCGTTCGCCGTGAGAAAATACAGCCGATCCAGCCGACTGCACAATTTTCCCGCCAGCACTGGCGCGGTGGGATCAGCCGCGACCTTCACGCCGTACTGCTCCGCCAGCTCAAACACGGTATCGAGCGCCTCATCGTTGAGGTTGCTGTCGATGAATACCAACCGCGCTGTCTCGAATAGTTCGGCGTGGTTAAGTAGATAGTTCCGATCTACGTAGCTCATAATGTCGAAATCGTGGATGGCAACCCACAGTGTACCGTCTGGCTTAAAAATCGAGACATAGCTTCCGGTTCTCTCGCCCGGTACAACGCGCACATGCCGCACAGATACCCCGCCCGCGCGTGTTGCCCGCCGCACACGCTTTCCAAGCACATCATCGCCCACTGCCGACAGCAAGATCGTTTTCACGTCCAGCCGGGCAAGATTTTCGCCGACGTTGCGCGCGACCCCGCCAATGCTGTGGCGGACGATGCCCGGATTGCTCTGCTCCCATTGCAGCGCATCGCTCGACTTCGCCTTGATGTCCACTCCCGCCGCGCCGATTACAAGGACATGCCCGCTGTCGTTCATGATCTGCCTCCGCTGCTTAGGGACTCAATAAGCGTATGTTGATCGGTTACGTTTCCATCCACATGTGGATATGGTGATGCCGCCGCGTCAGGATGCGCCCTGCGCTAATTTCCGGTATGCTGCCTTCAATCGGCAGAACGCGCACGCGCAGTTTGTCCAGCAGCGGCGTGCTGGCTGCTCGCCATGCGGCGAGCGTGTCTTGCAGGACGATGAACGCATCCGCTGAACCAAAACAGTGACATGCGCCGCGTTCGCTAAAGGGGAGAAAGCACGCGCTTCCACGCATCAGCAAGCCGAAACCCGCGCCATGCAGCCCATACGATTTGCTCCCATCAGGTACATAGTAGCTGGTCAGGATCACATCGGGATTGGTGTTGAGCGCCAGATAGGGAAGCAGACCGGAAAGCGTTTGATCGAAGGTTAGCGGCATATCTAAATGATTGATCGCCGCATCATCGCTTAACAACGCATGTACCGCCGCATCGTCGATCTGCTCTGCCGCCGATGACACGAGTTCCAGCGATGAGCCAATCACGCGCACGGTCAAGCCCGGACCCGCATCTCTGCCGCGCAGCCGCACAAACCAGCAGGGAAGATTGTGTTCGCTGTACAGTCCGCGCCCACTTGGATCATGCCTGAAAGCCGCGCTTACCTGAAACGCATCCAGCCAAATAGGCGCGACGAGTTTGCCGTTCGGTCTAAGCTGGCGTATCCACGCGGGAGGAATATCCCATACACCTACTGTTGCGATGATACGGTCATATGATGCGCGGGGAGCATATCCTTGCGCGCCATCGCCATGCACCACGACGATCCGGCTCATGAGCGCGCGCTGCAAACTCAATTCTGCCATCGCTGCCAAATCAGTATCGAGTTCCATCGTGGTCACGCGACCTTCGTCGCCTACGATATACTGCATCAACGCCGCGTTGTATCCGCTTGCCGTGCCAATCTCCAGCACATTATGACCGCGCTGCAAGTCGAGCTGCTCCAACATCTGCGCGATCATGGCGGGTTGGCTGGCGCTGCTCACCACCGTGCCATAGGCATCACGTTTTAAGGGCACGGCGATATTTGCATATGCTTCCTCTGGCGTGCAATCTGGCAGAAAGACGTGACGTGGAACACGCAAAAATGCTTCTTCGACCACAGGATCGTGTAGATCGTCCTGTGCTTTTAAGGTCTCGACCAGTTCCTTTGCGCGTTCGTTCATAGGCATGTCCTTATTGTCAACAATACCATGCCCGACGTTTACGCAGTGACACCCCGCCATCGGCATCTTCGCGGCGAGTCGTGCGAACACGCCCGCGCGCGTCAATTTGCACTTGTCCCGCCCGCTGCAACCGCGCGAATTCTTCCGGCGTGATCACGGGCGCGGGTTCTCCTCCCAGCCGTTCGAGACGTTCTTCGTAGTCGCCGCCGCTGTTTTCCGTTGACGCGGCAGGGGCACTTGCTTCAGCGGCGGTTTCAGCCGTTTCTTCAGGCAAGCTTGATGGAGGCGCGGGCTGCGCGGGCGCGGTGGTTGGCGCGTTTTCGTTGTTTGGCGTGTTGTTCTGTTCTTCAGCCACAGTAGCTATCCCCTAACAATTGACCATATCATCCGTTGATGGAACGTTATCCCTAATCTTCCAACCGCTCGTTCTGATCGAGTTCTAATCCTGATTCACTCATCAGGTCTTCTAACGACAGCGGATGCTCCGTTTCGATCTCATTAGCGTCACGGTTCATGCCATCCCCGCATACTAAACAATGTGGATTGCGTTCGACTGTCACCCAAATTGCCGTATAGGGGAGGCTCATTTGCCCTTCGAGAATTTCGAGCGCCGTATTGGCAAGGATGACGGTGTTACCGGGCATTGAGCGATAGATTTCGGTGCCGCGCAGTAGTTCATTCAGCGCCATATCCGCCTGCGTTCCCGCCACACGGGTGACGTGCAGCCACAGCCCCGGTTCGGCTTCAAGTGTGCCGCTTTCCCCGATCATACCATAATCAAGTTCAGCATTTTCACCTGCTTTCACGGTTGCTAAATCTTCCCGAAGCTGTGCCGCCCAGCACGCATAACACGGACCTTGATGCGGATGTATGACCGCCACATCGCCGCCTTCGCCGCGCTCATAGACTCCGGCATATACAGCGGGGAGGTTATATTTCAAACACCACTGATTAAGCGTGTATTTGGAAAGTTCGCCATCGACCCCGCTGATCACCAAGTCCGCGCCGATGAGCGCGTCCAGGTGATCTTCCAGCCGCCCGATAATTGTTTCGACTTTCGCGTTCGGGTTGCGCTGGCGGATCAAGTCTGCGACGGCTTCGGCTTTGGGCTGCCCCAAATACCGCCGATCCGCGACATGCCGCATGAGGTTGCTTTCTTCCAGCACATCATCATCTATCAACAGGAAGTTTCCTACGCCGCTCATCGCCAGTGTGAGCGCGACAAATCCGCCGCCAGAGCCGCAGCCAATGACCACGACACGCTTACCCGCGAGAATTTCTAGGTTGCGCTGTCCGATCAGCCGTTCGACACGATCCCAACTCATATTGGCTGCTCCTTAATCACTCGAAACGTCAGTCGAAGCATCTGCCACCACATCCGTCGAAATGTCGGCTGATTTTTCAGTTGATGTGCCATCGGTAGGCGTTTCAGCTTTTGGCGGTTCGATAGTATCCGGCTGCTTCTCGATCACTGCCATTGAACCCGCGCTGGGGGATTTCTCTTTATCCGCCGTTTCAGCATCCCCGCTGGTCATTGGCGCGTTGAGCGACGCGACAGCCGACGCGCCGCTGCCGCCGCCCGCTTCGATCTGTTCAGCCGTGCGTAATCCCTGCTTGAGTTCGATTTCATGAATGAAGTCAAGCAGCCAGCGGTCAGCACTCCACATCATCTCGTCGCTGTCGATAAGCTTGCTTTGCGACCACGCCTTCTCGAACACATCGTACATATCTTGGTCACTGTCCATTGCCACAAAGGGCGCGATACGAATGCTCGGCGCATGTTTGGGGTAATCATGTGGCGTAGTGATGATCAGCATTTTGTCGCTGTCCATGCGCGCCAGTAGAAAGCATACTTCTAAGGGGAGTTCGCCGTCCGCATCCCATAGCGTCACCGAAAGAAACATGCCGTCATTTCGCAGCCGTTCGCATTCCGCATCAAACCGCGCTTGATCGACCAAATGCCACGGATACGGAGGGAGTGCGGGTAAATCTTTCTCTTGATACACAGCGGGAGTGATGGGCTCGAACATTTTGGTCTTTCGGTCTATATACCAAAAATCGACGCGCATGGTCGATCCATCACCTGCGGGAAGATAGATGAAGTTTGTCGTCACGCCGCCGGTTTCTTCTATCGTCGGGTAGTCCATCGTCAAAATTGGCGCGAGCATGAAACCGAGCGAATTGTCTTCGTCAAAAATCCAATCGAGCGCGGTCATCAAATCGCCACCGCTAGGATGGATCATATGTCCGGGCTGCTTATGCCAATCACCAAGATAATGAAGCGGCGCATCAGCGAGTTTTTGCTTGAGTGGATTATCAGGCGCGATCTGGTCGGACAAATGCGAGCGATATACGCGCCAATTTTCGCGCAGCCACCACAAAATTTCGTCTTGGCGATCATCACCCTGCTGGAATGTATGGTAATGACGCACCGCTGATTCATCTGGCGAGATGGTATCCAACACATACAGTGTTGTGCCGCTGTGCGGAGTCGTCACCACCAAACCGATCATCGCTTCGCCTGTTTCATCCTCAAGATGCTGTTTTGATGCCGTCATCATCTTGTCGAGAACCCGTTGAGCGATAACCAGATTCGGGACGATGCCGCGTTTTCCGAATTGAAATCGATTGAGCATCGCATTCTACCTTTGCATCCTGTTGATGCTTGCATCCACCGATGCCGCGTTCATCAATCGCTGGATGATGCGCCTACGCTTTTAGCGTGGTGGACGACGACGCGGCGGCAGCGGCGTATTGGGGTCAACCCGTTCTTCAATGCCGGGCCATTCGCCCGTTGCCCGCCACGTATAGTAGGCATACAACCACTGAACTGCCCACGCGGTCACCGTCACTGCTGTTGAACGGCTGGGATTCCAACCGTAGTGTTCGCCATCCTTCGGATTGAACAAGCAAAGCTGACCGTCCTCATATTGATGCTTTTCGCTGTAAATCTTCGGCTTCAGCACATACGCTTCGGCGGGGCGGTTCGGGTAGTCGGCAGGATACACAATCTTGATCGTGTGTTCCGGTTGGCGCAAATTCGCCAAGTTGACTTCTACCGTTCCTTCCCAATACAACAGCCCGAATTGAGGGACGACCAGCTTGAAGGTGCTGCCAAAGGTTGCGCGCATCGCCTCGACTTCGAGCCGCAGGCGCTGCGAAACATTTGACCGGCTGCCCCACCATGACATGGTTGTTTTTCTCCCGTGTTTTGCCCATTTCGGATACGAATGATTCTACCATGTACATGGGCAGGCGGCGCATGGATCGCTGTGAAACCCCGCGTTATTTGGGCTTTTTCTATCTCTCTATACGTGAACCGCCATGTTTGGTTGCGCGGAACTTCTTCATTAACCTTGTTTAACTTGTAATTCCCGCGTTTGTCAATTCACATATTGACCCGGTCTATCCTGTTCATGCACAACCTGAAAATTGAGAAATTTACCACAAGCGTGGATATATGCCCGCGACTAGCGCACAATGGGGGAAGTTTGGTGCCAAACAACGCTTTTGCCTCTGTTTCACGGGCGGCGAAGCCCGTGTTAAATTATCAATTAGGAGTCACCATGCAGTTGAATTTTTTCCGCCGTGTCTCGCTGCTGGCGGTTGTCATCCTTGTGTTGGGTCTGGTTTCGGGTGTTGTCGTCGCACAAGATAGCAGCGAAACCCTCACGATTTACTCAGGTCGCAGCGAAGACCTCATCGCGCCGTTGATCGAGCAGTTCAGCGCCGCGACGGGGGTGAATGTTGAAGTTCGTTATGGCAGCAGCGCCGAAATGGCGGCGACCATCCTTGAAGAAGGCGATAACAGCCCCGCCGATGTGTATATTTCGCAGGACGCGGGGACACTTGGCGCGGTTGGGGCGGAAGGGCGTTTGCGTGTGCTCACGCCCGATGTTCTCGAACGAGTTGCCGCGCAGTTCAGCGCCGCCGATGGCACATGGGTCGGTTTGAGTGGTCGCGCCCGCGTCCTCGTCTACAACACTGAATTGGTGAGCGTGGACGAACTCCCCGCATCGCTGGTCGATCTCGCCAATCCTGAATGGTCCGGGCGCATCGGATGGGCACCGACGAACGCTTCTTTCCAGAGCCATGTCACCGCGCTGCGGTTGCTCTTGGGCGAAGATGCCACCCGCGCGTGGCTTGAAGGTCTAGTCGCCAATGGGGCTGTTCCCTATGAAAACAACCGCGCGGTTGTGCAAGCGGTCATTGATGGTGAAGTGCAGGTCGGCTTGGTCAATCATTACTATCTGCTCGGCTTCCTTGCGGAAAACCCCGATCTTCCGGCGGCGAATTACTTCTTCCCTGCGGGCGATGTAGGCGAACTGGTCAATGTGGCGGGCGCAGGTGTGGTTAGCACCAGCGATACCCCCGCGTTAGCCGAACGCTTTATCCTGTACCTGCTTGGCGCGGACGCGCAAACGTATTTCCGCGACGAAACTTATGAATATCCGCTGGCGGCGGGTGTGCAGCCGAACGAAATTCTGCCCCCACTCGATACGCTCGTCATGCCGGAACTCGACTTGAGCGATTTGAACGACTTGCAAGGCACGCTCGAACTGTTGAGCAGTGTCGGCGCGACACCGTAAGTCACAAAAAGTAAAAGGCGGGTTTAGAACACCAAACCCGCCTTTGGAAAACATGATCGCATTTTACGAATCGGTGACAAAAATCACCTGACTTGGCAACAAACACCTTTTATCGTTAAGGCAACAGGTCAAGCGCGCACAACTTCGCCGCCGTGCCGTCAGTGGAGCAGTCGATAACCTTCATGCAAATGCAAAGCCGCATCGCCCAATCCATGTTCGACACCGCTTACGCCCCTATTCGGGGCGCTTACAGTTGGATGTTGGAGAAACACCAGACCACATGGTGGATACCTTCACCGCTTCAGTTCATCACAGGGATCATCGCTGCGGTGGTGCTGCTGCCGATGGTGTATCTGGGTGTGCGTGCTTTCGAAACAGGCGGCGAAGGAATCGACTATCTGCTCAATGAGCGCACATTGGGTGTTATTGCTAACAGCATCGTCTTGATGATCGCCGTTGTCGTGGCGGCAGCCGTTATCGGTGTGCCGTTCGCGTGGCTGACGACGCGCTCTAATCTCCCGTTTCGGCGTTTCTGGTTGGCGGCGGGCTTGCTCACGATGGTGATCCCGTCGTATATCGGCGCGATGATGTACATCGCTGCGTTTGGTCCGCGCGGGTTAATCCAGCAGGCGCTTGAGCCGCTAGGCGTGACGCAGCTTCCGTCAATCTATGGCTTCTTTGGCGCATGGTTGGCGATCACGCTGTTCACGTATCCCTATGTAGTGCTGCCTGTGCGCGCGGCGCTGCTCAATCTTGATCCCGCGCTTGAAGAATCGGCGCGCAGTTTGGGGTTAAGCCGCTGGAAGGTGTTTCGCCGCGTGACGCTGCCCAGTCTGCGCCCAGCGCTTGCCGCTGGAATGCTGCTGACCGCGCTCTACACATTGAGCGACTTCGGCGCGGTTGCGTTGATGCGCTACGATGCGTTCACCCGTGTGATCTACTACCAGTACACCAATTCGTTTGACCGCAGCCGCGCCGCGATTCTGGCGCTGGTGCTGGTCGCGCTGACTGTTGTGCTGCTCGTGATCGAACGACGCGCCGCCGCGCAAAGCCGCAACTATCGCGCCGGGACGGGCTGCCAGCGTAAGCCGCGTCCGGTTTCGTTGGGCAAGTGGAAGATTCCCGCGTTGATCTTCTGTGCGGCGCTGGTTGGGGTAGGCGTGGCGACTCCGGTAGGTATCTTGCTGGTGTGGTTGGTGCGCGGCATGTCCACAGGCGTGGAAATGGAAGTTCTCACACAGCCTGCGCTCAATACTGTGTTTGCCAGCGTAATCGCGGCGGTGGTGGTCGGTATGGCAGCGTTCCCGCCCGCGCTCTTGGCGACACGCGCGCCAACACGACTTAACCGCTGGCTCGTCCAGTTGACGTATTTGGGGAATGTGCTTCCCGGCTTGGTAGTGGCGCTGGCGTTCGTATTCTTCTCGTCGCGCTATCTGCCTGAACTGTATCAAACCTTGCCGATACTTGTGCTTGGCTATGCGACACGCTTCTTGCCGTTGGGCATTGGCGCGACTCGCAGCGCCCTCACGCAGATCAACCCGCGCTGTGAAGAAGCCGGGCGAAGTTTAGGCTTGCGCGGCTGGCAGGTGACGCTCCGCGTAACGGTGCCACTGGCGCGCGCTGGCGTGTTGGGCGGGGTGGCGCTGGTGTTCTTAAGCGTGATGAAAGAACTCCCAACCACGCTGCTGCTTGCACCGACAGGCTTCAACACGCTTCCAGTCGAAATCTGGATGTCGAACAGCGAAGCCCGCTTCGCGCAGGTGGGAGCGCCGGCGCTCTTGCTCATGCTGGTATCGGCATGTTCGCTCTATTTCATGCTGAAGAACCAGTCGGCGGATTAAATCCCTCTTTTTCTGCCTGTTCATAGAGCGCGTACACGAACCCGCCGATGTGCTTTTCGATATCTTCGAGATAAGTCAGCCCAAAATGCGCCGCGACTGACCGCGCGATTTTTCCGAACAGGCGTGTGCTGGCAGTCACTCCGCGCCACGCTTCTCCCACATCGAAGGGCGTGAATAGAGTAGGAAGCGCCGCGCGCACGTCATCGGACACCCACTCGGTGATGAATCGTCCCGCGTGCCAAATATCGTGATCCGCGCCATGCATAACCCGCGTATACCACTCGATCATCGTGATCAGTTCCGCCCGTGAGCGATGCTCACTGTACTTGACCAGCCACAAATCGCGCCGTTTGAGATAACGTCCTGTTTGGTAAAGCGCATACCAGTAGCGGCGGGTGATGTCATCAAATTCAGCCTGCGTGGGCGGGCGATCCGCGATGCGCGTGCGGTAATCGGGCGCGGGAAGTTTCGCCAGTAAGCCATCTTTATCCAGCACGACACGATACCCGCGATTCATCACGTCGTTCAAACGCCCCTTATCGACCATCGCGCGCAGTTCGTCCACCATCCAAAAGACAATGTCCACTTTGCGCGCGCCTTCGTAGATGATCAGGTATTCGGGATCATTGTCACCCGTTGCTTCGTCGATATGCACCCAGATCGTGCCAAACTGGCGCAGCCACACATCGTCGGATGTGAACGCGCTGTGATCGGTAACGAACAGTGCCACATCGAGATCGGACAGTTCATCCGCCGGGTGCTGATCGCCGCGGCGGGCGTGTGATCCGACGATCACAGCGGCGCGAACCGCATCCTGCCCCGCGGCCCATGCGGTGATGCTGGTTTCGAGTGAATTAAAGTCGGGCATGTGCGTCTCGTTTCTCGGCGTTTTTGACGCGCTGCGCTGAATCTTTGTCTTTCCGCATTGTATACTGATGCGACTTTTCGCATGTTCATTTCAGCGGATCACCCTATGACTTCGACTTTGCACCACAATTGGCAGCTTGAATGCCGCGATCTCGCCAAAGGCTATGGCGCGACGACGGTGCTGCGCGGCGTGAGCATCACTGCCAAACCGGGCGATATTCTCGCGCTGCTCGGTCCTTCGGGATGCGGCAAAACTACGACCTTGCGCTTGATCGCCGGATTTGAATCGCCGGATGCGGGGAGTATTTACATTGGCGGGCGGTTGGTGGCTGGCGAGAGTGCGCGCATCCCCGCCGAAGAACGGCGTGTCGGCATGGTGTTTCAAGAATACGCGCTCTTTCCGCATCTCTCGGTTGAAGATAATGTCGCGTTCGGGTTGAGCGGCAATCGACGCGAAAAATCGGCGCGCGCGGCGCATATGCTGGCGCTGGTCGGATTGGGCGATTTTGGTACGCGAATGCCGCATGAACTCAGCGGCGGTCAGCAGCAGCGAGTCGCGCTGGCGCGCGCGCTTGCTCCACAGCCGGAAATTCTGCTGCTCGACGAGCCGTTTTCCAATTTGGATGCAGCATTACGCGCACAGGTGCGCGCGGAAGTGCGCGCCATTTTGAAACAGTCCGGCACAACGGGCGTGCTGGTGACGCACGATCAGCATGAAGCGTTGAGCTTTGCCGATGTGGTCGCCGTGATGATGCGCGGGCGTGTCGCCCAAATGGATGACCCGCAAACGCTGTACCAGCGCCCGGTCAGCCGCGAAATCGCCGCATTTGTCGGTGAAGCCAACTTCATCGCGGGGGAAGCCGAAGGCGATGCCGTCAAGTGCGCGTTGGGGCGGCTCAAACTCGATGAGCCGCAGTCCGGGGTGGTTGATGTGCTCATTCGCCCTGAAGCCGTGCGGATCACCGAGATTGTCGATCATCACCTGCCCGCGCGCGTGATATGGCGCGAATACTACGGGCATGATCAGCGGGTGGGGCTAAAGCTGGAAGATGCGGCTGGCACAACGTTGATCGCCCGTGCAGGGGCGTGGCAGAACCTCATCGAAGGACAGCGCATTGGCGTGTGGGCTGCGCCGCCTGTGAGGGCATTTCCGGTTTCCTAAAACGCCGCGATTTTGCATTGATTCAAGTAGACGTAAAGTCGGCGGAGGAAAACATCATGCTTCGCTATGATTACGATGTTGAAAAACATCTTCGCCACACGGATGAAATTCGCGATGCGATGAAGCAAGACCACTTGGTTGACTCTGTATTAAATGATCTCGTTGAACAACGGAACGATCAGCATGGCGTGTATATCCCCGTGCTGGCATGTATCGGTCAGCGGATGCTGCACATCGCCATTCGTTTGATCAAGCTGTATGGCGATGATGATCCGTCACGTCATCCGCATTGGACACAGAATCGGTCAACACAGTAGACCGTTTGTTCATTCTTTGAATGTTGGAAAGTTGCTCATGAGGCGCGGTGGGACGCGCCTCTTTTGATTCACCCACGTAATAGGGGGGTGATTTACAGCGTCTAAGAGATAGAATCATCTGTGAAATTTGTACAAACCTGTTAAAGATTGATAAATCTTCATGCTGGTCTTATTGACGGGCTTCTCTATCCGTCATACAATGAGAGTTAAGCATTTGAATAAATTTAAAACTCCCTCTTGTGTTGTTTCTAGCCGAATTATCTCGGCATCTAAATTCAGTCAATATCGTCCATCAACAACGGATGATCGAGAACCGATTAGTTGATGAAACGCCAGTGAGGAGTACAATCATGCTCAATATCGATCTCAACACACATCACCTGTTCCGCGACGAGCTTATCAAGCAAGCCGAACAAGACCGCATCGCGAAGGAACTGCTAGCTGAACGCAAGCAGCAGCACGCTCATTACAATCCTGCTCTCGCATGGGTCGGTCATCGTATGCAGGAAATCGGCAGCCGCTTGGTGAAGTTGTCCGGCACAGATGATGAGGGCGAAACGACGTATCGCCCGGACGTGAATCTCAACTAACCGTACACACCATAGGATTTTATGGACGACAGTGCAGGGGTAGGGACATACCATCCCGCCGATGATTTCACGATCACGACATTAGAAGCCCTCAAGGTCTTCTCCGATCCACTCCGACAGCAAATTATCGAGGCGCTGCTTGACAGTCCCCGCACTGTCAAGCAGATTGCTTCGGAACTCGAACTCGTCCCGACGAAACTCTACTATCATATCAATTTGTTGGAAGAACACGGGTTTATCCGCGTGATCGATACGCGCATTGTGTCTGGAATCATCGAAAAACGTTATGGCGTATCGGCGCGCACATTTACGATTGACCGCACCCTGCTTTCACCCGGTCAAAAGACGGGTGATCAAGCGTTGGATGCCGCGCTTGCGTCCACGATTGAACGCAGTCGTGCCGAAATCCGCAAAAGTATTCAGCAAGGGATTATTGATACCAGTCAAGACGCGCCGCTGCACCGCAAGTTGATCATCGGGCGTGGGCGCAGTCGTTTGAGCAAACAGCAGGCGGAAGAATTCTTCAACCGTTTGCGCGCGCTTATGAATGAATTTGAAATCGAAATGCGCGATGACGAACATGCCGACGCACAGGCTTATGCGTTCATGTTCGCGTTTTATCCATTGAGCCGCCCCGCCGCCACAGGCGATACCCCGCCGCCGCTCGATGATGAGCAAGACGAATCCGCGCTGTCAACAAAACGCCCTCACGACTGAACAGTGAGGGCGTTTTATTTGCCTATAAGACGGCTAATGTTATGGCGCGAGTGTCGATGTTGCCGTCGCGGGAATGACTGGGGCGGGTGGGAGCGTCGGCTGCGCGTTGGGCGCGCTTTCTTCACTCGTTGTTCCACCTGTCGTATCCGTGATGCCTAATGTCGCGGGATCAACCTGACCGGGAAGCGTGCCCGTCGTATTGCCGGATGCGCCCGCAGTCGCGTCGATGTCTTCAACGCAACGGAAACCAATCCAAGGCTGTGGATCGTTCGGTTCCCAGCTTTGGCGATGCGGTGTGCGCGAGAAGAACGGCACACTGCTCCAAGCGCCGCCGCGTACTACACGCTGCGAACCTGATGACGGTCCTTGAGGGTCGATTACATTGCCGGACTGCTGCTGAAGGCTGTAATAGCGGTCTCCATACCAGTCATTGACCCATTCCGCGACGTTGCCCGCTAAATTGATCTGACCGTAAACGCTCGGCACGTTCGAGTATTCCGTCACAGGGACGCGCACGGGGTTCGTGCTGCGGCTCGTCGCGGCATAATCGGGATTCCACAAGTTGCCCCATGGGAATATGCGTCCGTCGTCACCGCGCGCAGCACGTTCCCATTCGGCTTCCGTCGGCAGGCGGCGACCAATCGCTTCGCAGTATGCCCGCGCCCCAAACCATGACACATTCGATACTGGGAAGTTGTTTAAGGCGGGGGTCACGCTGTAATTGGCACTATCGAATAGAATTTCGCTCACCTCAGCCGCTTCGATATTCGTGCGAACGCACGGCAGTCCGAAGCATCCGTTACGATGACTGCCGGGTCCCATTTCATTCAAAAAGGCGACGTACTGTGCGTAAGTCACTTCTGTCACTTCCATGTTGAACGAACTGACTGTGACTGGGTGCTGCGGCTGCGCGTCTTCACCGTAAGAAAGCTGGCACGCGCCTGCCGCGCCGCCATAGCCCGCGGTACACTCATCGACTGCTTGTACCACTTCTGCCGGAGTGGTTCCCATTTGGAACTCACCGCCAGTCACAAGGCGAACTTCACTGGCAATCGTTCGCAGGGACTCCGACACGCCGCTGGGCTGTACACCCGTTACATTTTGCGGCGTTTGACCGGGCAACAACTGTGCGCCCGCGCCGCCGCTCGTTAATCCGCCGCCAGACTGTCCGCCCGATGTCGCCGTGGTTGCCGTTGGGGCGGGGGTGAGCAAGGTCGGAATCACGGTCGGGCTGGCAGTGGGCGCTGCCACATTCAGCGGAATTTCTTCCGTGTGAGTAGGCGAAGGTGTGATCGTGGGGGTATCGGTTGGGGTCACGGGTTCAGGGGTTGCTGTGATGATAAACGGTGTCTGCGTTGCTTGATTCGCCGCCACCGCCGCCGGGTCGAGCGAGAGGAATCCCGCTGCCAGCCCGCCGATCACCACAACCGCGGAACACATGAAGCCCAGAATCATCCCGATCACGACCCACTGCCACGCTGCGCTGCCTGATCGCCGTCCGAGTGAACCGTAACCGTAGTTTCGACTCATACTAAAATTCTCCTCAGCATATGCGCTCCCTAGTCTAAACGAAAGACCCTACCGCGACAACGGTAGGGTCTTTCGTCCATAATGCCGAGGGCATAAATGAAGCGTGGAATGAGGGTAGGTGCGGATTCAGCTCATATATTATTAATGATGTTGCTGAAAACGTTTCCTGTCCATGGACCGAGCAAGGCGACGACGATGAGTACGATAAGTGCTATAAAGACGATCAGCAGCGCGTATTCAACAAGACCTTGCCCAGTGAATGTCGGCGCACGCCTATATGTGAAAGGCTCATAAATGTGCCTTAACCACACAAGGAGCACACGCCCAACCCATTCCTTCAGGCGATGCTGCGGCATATGACCTCCATGAAACTGACAATCATGTTGATAATGAGCCGGAATAAAACATTCCCTTAGTGTGAGTGTACCACGTACTATGACTTTTGGATGATTGCATTGTGTCACAAAACAAATCTTTACGTTTTTTATGTATGACTTTCGCTGTTGTGAGGATTTATGATTCAACCCTGCCGAATCACTATCGCCGTGTGCATGAGTGCTTTGTCGGGTCACTTCTGCATTTTTGTTTGTAGCAAGCGTCCTGCGCGGTGACCACGCGGAGAAAACCTTGTTCTCTTGCGTCCTTACAAATGTCATCATTGACCGAGCACAGCAGTTAGCAGTGGAGTAATTGCCTTCTGTAAATGAAATTCAGAATCAGGTACAATGCATAACCACTTTCATGTACGGATGGTTGATTGTGTTCACGTTGAGCGTGCCCAACGTCACTCCTGCCGCCAATCAAGATGGGCTGCGTCCTGTAAATTTACGTACTGACCTCAGCCAACTTGCCGATCTGATCGAAATCGCGTTTGCCGATACAATGGATCATCATGGGCGTGCCGCCGTGCGCGAAATGCGCGCGTTAAGCCATATGGGCGGGTTAACCTCATTGATCAGCGTCAACAACGAACTCATTCAAGGTATGGGCATGGGTTTCGTCTGGATCGATGGTGGCAAGCTGGTAGGAAACGTCTCGGTATATCCCGCGAGTTTGCCGCGCGGCGCGGCACGAATTTTCGGCAGTACATGGATGATTGCGAACGTTGCCACCCATCCCGACTATCGCGGACGCGGAATTGCCCGCCGCTTGATGGAAGCCAGCCTTGATTCAATTCGTAAGCGCGCCGCTCTCATGCGTGGAGGAAATCCTCGCGCGGTTGCGATTCTGCAAGTGGAAGAAAAGAACACGCCTGCCCGCCAACTCTATGAGACGCTCGGTTTTCGCACCGAACGCACATGGAATCATTGGAAGCGCAGCAGCATGTCGCGGGTGATGATGCCGCGTCAAGATTCACGCATCTATATTTCCCGCCGTCGCCGCTCGGAATGGCGCGGCGAATTCGAACTCGCACAGCGCATCCGCCCGGCGGAACGCGGCGGTATCGGCTGGCTTCGCCCTACATTTCCCGGCTTGTTTACCGCTTCGCTTTGGTCGCTGCTCAGCGATCTGGCAAATCTTCGCTCCGTCGAACACCTCGTCATTCGTTCGGAAGACGAACGCGCCGTACTCGCTGCACTCTGGATCGAAAACGCGCTTGCCGCCAGCAGCATCCAACTAACATTGATGGTCGATCCAGATTACACCGGGCTGTATGACGATGCGTTAATCAGCTACGCGGTGCGTCGATTTGGCGCGTCCAGCCCGCTCACCATCGAGCATCCAGCCGATGAAACGGTCACGAATGCCCTGCTTGCGCGTTATCACTTCCACGTGCAGCGTACTTTTGTCAATATGCGATGGGAAACCTGAACACATGGAATTGGTCATCATTTTAGCCTTGAGTGTGTTGAATGGGCTTTTTGCGCTCTCGGAAACGGCGGTAATTGCCGCACGAAAAGCGCGTCTCCAACAGCTTGTGGATAAAGGCGACCAGAACGCCAGCGTCGCGCTCGAACTTGCCGAACAACCGAATCGTTTTCTATCCACCGTACAAATTGGCATCACGCTCATCGGGCAAGTGAGCGGCGCATTTGCAGGCGCGACACTCGCTGAAGACCTCGCGCGTTCGTTTGAAAATACGCCTATTGCTCCCTATGCCGCCGCTGTCAGTTTCGCGCTCATCGTGCTGCTGACTACATATCTCTCGTTGATCATTGGCGAACTTGTCCCCAAACGGCTTGCTCTGCAATCGCCAGAGCGTATCGCTTCTTTGGTTGCCCGCCCGATGCGCTTTTTGGAAACACTCACCGCGCCGGTTGTCTCTTTGTTGAGTGCATCGACTACCCTCGTGCTGCGTTTGATCGGCGTGCGTGCCAGCGAAGAACCCCCCGTCACCGAAGACGAAATCAAAGCCATGATTCAACAGGGAATCGATGCGGGCGTTTTTGAAGAAACCGAACACGACATGGTAGAAGGTGTGTTCCGCTTGGATATGCGCCGTGTGACCGCCCTCATGACCCCGCGTACTGAAGTGGTGTGGTTGGATATTAACGACACCGACGAAGAAAATCAGCGCAAAATTATGAGCAATCATCATTCGCGCTTTCCCGTCTGCGACGGCGATCTTGACCATGTGTTAGGCATCATGCAAACAAAAGATATGTTGGGGCGCTTATTCTCCGGTCAGCCCTTCGATTTGCGCGCGGTTATGAAAGAACCTATTTTTGTGCCAGAAAGTATGAGTGCCGCCAAACTACTCGAATTATTCCGATCTACAGGCAGACATACTGCGCTGGTGATTGGTGAATACGGCGGGTTGGAAGGTATCATCACCATTCAAGACATTCTCGCCGATATTGTCGGGACAGACGACGAACCTGAATCCATCCAGCGCGATGATGGCTCATGGTTGGTTGATGGCATGATGCCGATTGACGACTTCCGCGAACTCATCGACGTGGAAGAAATTCCCGGCGAACACGACGATTTTGAAACCCTTGCAGGTTTCATTTTGCACAAATTAGGCAGTATTCCCAAAGCGGGGGATTCATTTGAGTGGGATAATTTTAAGTTTGAAGTGATCGACATGGATGGCAATCGCATCGACAAAGTGGTTGTGCTGCCGCTCCCCACGTCTGATGCTGATGCTGCCGACGACAAATGATCCACTGCGATACTCGTTTCTATTTCACTCTTGCCAACAGGTTATTTCCTCTCCATAGGGACGCGCGTCCCCTGCAATCGCTCTCCCCACACCCATGAAAATTTTTTACAATTGCGGGCTATGATCAAAATTATTCTGGCGCGCGCACAAGCACACAGGGCGATATTCACATGGTAGACACCATTTTGATCGTGGATGACGAACAGCACATCATCGATTTGGCAAAGGCGTATCTCGAAAAAGAAGGCTTCAAGACGACGAGCGCCACCAATGGCGTGATCGCGCTGCAAAAAATCCTCGCGGATAAGCCTACGCTCGTCGTGCTTGATCTCATGCTGCCCGAACTAGACGGATGGGAAGTATGTCGCCGCGTGCGCGCTGAAAGCGATGTGCCGATCATCATGCTCACTGCCCGCAGCGATGACATTGATCGCATTGTCGGCTTGGAACTCGGCGCGGATGACTACTTGACCAAGCCGTTCAACCCGCGTGAACTGGTCGCTCGCGTCCGCGCGATTTTGCGGCGCAGCAGCAAGCCCGCGCAGTCATCCGCGCCCGCCGATTCGGTGCTTACGCTCGACAACCTCTCGATTTACCCCGAACGCCGCCTTGTCACCGTTGATGGAAAGCCCGTCAGCTTGCGCGTGAAAGAATTCGACCTGCTGCTCACGTTGGCGGAAAATCGCGGCGTGGTTTTCACCCGCGAAAAACTGCTCGATGTCGTGTGGGGCTACGATTTTGCTGGAGAAACCCGCACCGTCGATGTACACATCGCGCATCTTCGCCACAAATTGAATGGAATGCGTCCCACCATCGACACAGTATGGGGTGTTGGTTATCGCTTGGATTTATGATGTTTTCCCGGCTGCGTCAGCGTTTATTCGGCTCCTATCTCTTACTGCTTGCAGTCACGCTTGGCGTGATTGCTGTCGCCTTTGTCCTCATTCTTAACACGCGCCAAGCCCCGCCTGAACCCACCTATCAGCGATTGGCGCAGGTGGCGCTTAACGTGGATATGGTCACGGTCATTTCGAGTGCGCGCCCGAATATCATCGCGGGATTAACCCGCTTTCAAAGTCTCACCCGCGCATTGGAACGCATCGCGGAAGAAACCGGCACGCGCGTGATGCTCGTGAATGTCAACGATCAAGCCATCTACTACGACAGCGCCGAAGCCTTTGAAGTCGGACAGGTGATCAACGGACGCATCGAAACCTACGCCATTCCCGCGCAGATTCGACGCGGCTTTTCGGCTGAACTAGGCACCATCGAAGCGGTGCGCGGGGCGTTCGTCAACCCCGATGGCAACGAATGGCTGTTTGTGGGTATCGAAGCTGTACAGACGGATACACAGGTTAACGCGCTTTTGTTTGCCGAACCCCGTCCACAGCAAACGATTCAAGAAGTGCTGGAACAGTTCGGCACAAACTTGCTGCCCCTTTTGTCTCAAGCTGCATTCGTCAGCTTGATTGTCGCCGTGCTTCTCGCAGGGGTGATCTCGCGCGGGGTTGCCGAACCCCTGCAAACCGTCGCTAAGGCTGTCGAAAATGTCGCGGAAGGCAATTTTAGCGAACGTGTCCCGGTGCGCGGACCGCAGGAAGTCCGCGCTGTTGCCGAAGCCTTCAACAAGATGAGCGAGCGAGTTCAAGCCGAACAGCAGGTGCAGCAGGATTTTCTCGCCAATGTGTCGCACGACTTGAAAACCCCACTCACATCGATACAGGGATTCTCACAGGCGATTATGGATGGTGTGGTCAATCCTGAAGAAGCGGCACGCATCATCTATGACGAAGCCGCCCGCCTCAATCGGATGGTCATCGAATTGACTGATCTTGCCCGCTTAGAAGCCGGACGCTTGTCGATGCGAGTCACAGCGATTGATATGGGGCAGTTGACCGCCGCCGTTGTGCAGAAGTTAGGCATTGTCGCACGCGAAAAAGGTGTCTCGCTCACGGTAGATGCGTCACCGATGCCGCCTGTTGCGGGCGACGGTGATCGCCTTGCTCAAGTTCTTACCAACTTGATCAGCAACGCTATCAATTACACTCCTACAGGCGGATCAATCGAAGTGCGAACGTATGCGCGCGGCGGCGGCGTTGAAGTGAGTGTGCAGGATACCGGGGTGGGTATTGCTCCCGCCGAACTCCCGCGCATCTTCGAGCGATTCTATCAAGTTGATAAGGCGCGTGGACCCAAGCGCGGCACAGGCTTAGGCTTGGCAATTGTGCAGGAAATTGTCCAAGCGCACGGCGGACGTGTGAGCGTCGCCAGCGAAGGTGAAGGCAAAGGCTCGACATTTACGGTGTGGCTACCATCCCCGCAAATGAGTACCGTCATTCGCAGGCGTTGAGGCGTTTCGTAATCGTTGTAGCTTGAAACCATTTCAAAAGTCACATTTGTAGGGGTGACCCACTGGGTCGCCCACGTAGGACCCAGATTTCCAATTGGCTTATTTATAAAAGAACCTTTTCACCCATTGTCGGGTATGTACTTAAGCATCACTCAGCTAATCACCCACCAAAGGATAAACCATCTGTGAAGCGTCTTTTGTTCTTGTTCATCGTATGCATGATGATCGCGGGGAGCGTCTACGCGCAAGAATCGACACCCGAAACAGCCGCCGACGTAGGGGCACAATGGATTGCGCCCGAAGCAACAGCCGAAGCGACAACCGAACCCACTCCCACGCCAATCACGCCGTTGGAGTTCGATGAATACGGCGTGTTTTATGATGTGTCGCAGTCTCATGAAGGGCTGCGTCGCCGCTACCTGCTCTACATTCCGCCGAATTATGATCCCGAAGGCGCTCCAATCCCGTTGATCGTGGCGCTGCATCCTGCCAACAGCAACAGCGAAGGATTCGCCACGTTTTCCGGTTTTGATGTGATAGGCGAACGCGAAAACGCCGCTGTCGTGTACCCCAACGGCATCAACTTCGTTTGGAATGATGGGCGCGTGGGCGATCCGCGTGTGCAGAATGTCGATGATGTGACGTTTATTCAGTCGATGATCGAGGTGGTGAGCGCCAGCTTGAATATCGATCAAACACGCATATATGCGGCAGGCTATTCAATGGGCGGGATGTTGGCGTATCGTTTGGGTTGTCGTCTGCCGGACACGTTCGCGGCGGTTGCCTCCGTCGCATCGACGATGCCGCGCTATGTGCTGGATGAATGTGAGTCCGCGCCGCCTGTCAGTCTGATTGTGCTGCAAGGCACGGATGATTTTGTCGTGCCTTGGGCGGGGATTCGCGGTGAAAATGGTTATCTCTCCGCTGCTGAAACCATCCAGTTTTGGCGCGATCACAATGTCTGTTCACCAGAAATCACCCAGACGGTGCTCCCTGATGTTGATCCAAACGACGGTACACGGGTAATCGCGGAACACTACAACAATTGTCGGGATAATTCACGCCTTGCATTTTATGGTGTGTATTTTGGCGGGCATACCTATCCGGGGCATCCGCTCCGCGAAATTCCCGGCGTTGATCTCACCACCCGCGACATTTTCGCGGAAGAAGTGATCTGGGAATTCTTCGCATCCAACCAGTAGGGGCGGCTCTTCATCGCGATGCGCCCTCTGCCCGACGAAAAAACATCGCTTTATAGGGACGCGAGAGAAACTTGTTTCTCTCTGCGCCTCCGCAGTAATCAAAAATATAAAGGACATGGGAACGGTCCAGATTCCCATGTCCTTTACGGGGTAATAATTTTAAGTGTAGGGAGGAGAGTCGCCTATCACGTTGTTACCCCTACAATAGCGCCCAATTAGTGACAATTCCTAGTGCAGCCCGTCATAAGACCGCGCGCGAAATGTCACATTTGTGATCCGTAGGGGCGGTTCGTGAACCGCCCACCTGAATCCCTATCTATGGTGCAGTTGTCGCTTCGGCGGTGGCTTCTGCTGTCGCCTCTCCAGTCGCTTCCGGCGCGGCAGCTTGCGCGTCTGCGGCGGCGGTCACTTCGGCAGTTGCCTCAGTGGTTGCTTCTGGGGGCACGACTGGCGCAAGCGGAGTTGGGGTAGCGGGCGGCAGTGAATCTGCCGAGAGGTTCGTCAGCGGCAGCACGCGGAACGTTTCCATCACACTTGCCAGTTCTGTGAACACTGTCGCGCTCGTCGCCGCGGTTTCGCCAGTCCCGCCCACCACTTCGGATGCTGCCGCGAATGCATCCGCGACTTCGCCCGTTGCTTCCGGCGTAACTTCGACTTCGCCTGCCGCAATCGCCGCCGCTTGTTCTTGCAGGGTTTCAACCGCGTTTAGGTCAACATTCGCCGCCGCGAAATACAGGTTCGCCGTATGAAGCACTGGTTCGCCGTTGACTGTGCCGTTGAGCAGCACCGCCAGCCCGCTCTGTGGTTCGCCATCCGCGTTGCTAAACGCATATGCAACTGAGAAGCCGCTCACGCCGTCGCGTGTTGTCGGTTCAACACTCAAAATCGTCGCGCCGGGACGAACCGCTTGCAGCCATGCTTCCGCCGCTGCTTGATCCGCCACGCTGGTATTGGCAAAGCCCTGTACACGCAGCGAAACACCGTTTGCGCTGCGGATGCTCGTCAACCGACCCGGTGCGCTGTCTTCAATTCCCCATTCCTGCGGAAAACGGATGATGTGACTAAACGTCGGGTCATAATAGCTCGTCCAGCTAAATGGCGTATCCTTAAATACTTTGAACGGCGTGAATGTGCCCGGCAGATTGTCCATCAAATACGAAACCAGTCCGCTGGCATTGTGCGGCGCGAGAACGCGCGTCACGTAAATCCATTCACCGTCGGATGTCACAATTTGGCGGGCGATATAATCCTGCCCCTGAAAGCGCACCACGAAATCGATCAACAGCCGTTCGCCTTCGATTCGACGATTGGTTTCACGCCATTCATTAAAGTTCGCCCAGCTCGCATCCAGCACCGCTTCGGTAAAGCGCGCGCTTAATTCTTCCGGCGTAATCGCTGCGAATCCACGCTCAACATACACATCAATCACGCTCAACGCTGTGCTGTTGACAAAGTTGACCTGTGCCTGTGAGTTGTTCTGGCTTGGCTGGCTGGCTTCCCAACCCGGCGGCTGCCCAACCGTGTAAAGACCACTGGGATGCAAATAGACGCTGTCAAAAGTAATATTGCTAAAGTCAGTGATGGGTGGAGGCAGAGTCGGCGCGGGTGTTGCGGTAGGATCAATCGTCTGCTGGGTGGTGGTTGTGTTGCCACCGATCACTTGCAGGATTGTGCCGCCCAAAAGCACGACTGCCATAAACACGCCCAGATAAATACTGGCACGTTTCGCTTGTTGGTTCTGCATAATCTAACGGACTCCGGCTGGGAGATACACCAATGGAAAGTGAAAACGCGCGCAATCATACCCTAAAAGCGCACTCGTGTTAATGGTGTTGGATTGACGGATTGCTGACCCCCAAAAGGACTTTATTCTGTGAACGAAAATCGTTTTGATATTCCCGACAACAGCGTTTTAGAAAGTATCATCGACCCGCACAGCGATGCGTTTCGCCAGAATGCCGCCTATCATCAATCCCTTGCAAGCGAACTGCGCGAACGCATGGCGACAGCGCGGCAGGGTGGCGGCGAAAAATATCAGCAGCGCCACCGCGAACAGGGCAAACTGTTCGTCCGTGACCGCATTGACGCGCTGCTCGACGCAGGATCGCCCTTTCTCGAACTGTCTCCGCTTGCCGCTTGGGAACTTTATCACGGTGAAGCCCCCGCCGCCGGAATCATCACCGGAATTGGGCGCGTCAGCGGCGTTGAGTGTTTGATCATCGCCAATGATGCCACCGTCAAAGGTGGCACCTATTTCCCTATGACTGTCAAGAAGCATTTGCGCGCGCAGCAGGTTGCGCTCGAAAATCATCTCCCGTGTATCTATTTGGTGGACAGCGGCGGCGCTTTTCTGCCCATGCAAGATGAAGTGTTTCCCGATTCCGACGATTTTGGGCGCATCTTCTACAACCAAGCCGTGATGAGCGCCGCGAAAATCCCGCAGATCAGCGCCGTGATGGGGAACTGCACAGCGGGCGGTGCGTATGTCCCCGCCATGAGCGACGAAACCGTGATTGTCAACAAAACTGGCACGATTTTTCTTGGCGGTCCGCCGCTGGTCAAAGCCGCGACGGGCGAAGAAGTCACCGCCGAAGAATTAGGCGGGGCGTTCGTCCACACCCATCAAAGCGGCGTAGCCGATCACTTCGCAGAGGATGATCTGCACGCGCTCGGAATCGTCCGCGAGATCGTGGCTACACTCAACCGTAAAAAGACCTTCCACGTCGATGTCACCATGCCCGAAGCGCCGCTGTATTCCCCTGAAGAAATTTACGGTGTGCTGCCCGCCACCTTCCGTGAAAACTACGATGTGCGCGAGATCATCGCCCGCCTAGTCGATGGCAGCCGCTTCCGCGAGTTCAAAGCCAACTACGGCACGACGCTCGTGACAGGCTTTGCCCGCATTGAAGGTTTTCCGGTCGGGATCATCGCCAACAACGGCGTGCTGTTTGGCGAATCGGCGCTCAAAGGCGCGCATTTCGTCGAACTATGCACCGCGCGAAACATTCCGCTGCTGTTCCTGCAAAACATCACCGGATTCATGGTCGGTAAAGCCTACGAACAAGCTGGAATCGCCAAAGACGGTGCGAAAATGGTTCACGCTGTCGCCAATGCGAATGTCCCCAAACTGACCGTCATCATCGGCGGGAGTTTTGGCGCGGGCAATTATGGCATGTGCGGACGCGCCTATCAGCCGCGCTTCTTGTGGATGTGGCCTAATGCGAGAATCAGTGTGATGGGCGGCGAACAGGCGGCGAATGTCCTGCTCACTATCAAGCGCGATCAATTGGCGCGCGAAGGAAAACCTGACATGACTCCCATCGAACAGGACGACTTCAAGCGCCCAATTCTCGAAAAATATGAACACGAAGGCAGCCCGTACTATTCCACCGCCCGCCTGTGGGATGACGGCATTCTCGACCCCGCGCAGACGCGCCGCGTGTTGGGCTTGGCGCTTGGCGTAGTTTGCGCCGCGCCGCCGCAGGAGACGCGCTACGGAGTTTTTCGAATGTAATAGGATTATAAAAAATCAGAAAAATCGTCCCAATTTGATTTGCGCTCGCTTAACCTTCGGCTCTACTTATGAGTAGATGTTTATAAGTACATTTTCGGAAAATGGAAAAGGAATATACCTAATGCGTCGTTTGCTCATCGTGCGATTCTGATCGTCATCGCGTCTCTCGCGTTGCTGACTCCGGCATTTGCCGCCCAAAAAGCCGTTCTTGACAGTGTTGGACCTTTCGACCCTGCCACTTGCACGCTCGATGTCGTCGTCACCGTGTATGACGATGGCGCGCGGATTTTGTTCCGACGCGATGTGCCGGCACAGAATTGCTGACAATAAAGGCATGGATCATCTCCGCGCCTTTATTAATTCCCCTCAGCCCCCTTCAAATGCTCGATCAAATCCGCCTTGACCACATCGGGAATATCCGTCCATTTTTGACCCGTCATCGCCGCTTCCAAACCCCACAGCATATTCAAACTCACCCGATTTGGAAACGCGGCTTTCAAGCGGCGGTATACTTCTATCACACCAAGCTCTACGATTTGCGTGCGCGTCGAAATGCCGATCTCGCGCAGCCACGCCTTCGACTGTTGGCCCAATTTAAGCGTATCGAGATCATCTGGCGGATTGGAAGCATGAATCATCAAATCACCCTCCATTTCTATGGCGATCTAAACCCGTTTCTCGTTCCCAAGCGTCGTGACCGCGATTTTGATCTCACCATCGACGCGGGTGCGACGGTCAAAGACACCATCGAATCCGTTGGTGTGCCGCACGTCGAAATCGGATACATACTCGTCAATGGCGACTCGCGCCCTTTTGACTACATGCTGCAAGCGGGCGATCATGTGAGCGTGTATCCGCCGTTCTACGATTTCACGCTCAATCATCATCTCAGCGTCTATCCGGCAAATCCACCGCTGGCGTTCGTCTTGGATGTGCATCTAGGGCGGTTAGCGGCGTATCTTCGCATGTTGGGCTTTGATACTCATTACAGCAACTTTGCCGATGACGACTATCTAGCGCAGGTATCAGCCGATGAAAACCGTATTTTGTTAAGCCGTGATATTGGCTTGCTCAAACGTAAAATCGTCACCTATGGCTATTTTGTCCGCGCCACCGATCCCGAACAGCAGTTGATCGAAGTGATCCGCCGCTACAACTTCTGGGATGATATTCGCATGTTTTCGCGCTGCACCCTGTGTAACGGATTGGTCGGGCAGGTCGAATCATCCACGATTGCCGACCTCGTCCCGCCGGATACGCTCCAGTTCTACGATACGTTTTATCAGTGTTCAAACTGTCAAAAGGTCTATTGGCGCGGTTCGCATCACCAGCGTATTGATCAATTGGTCGCGTCACTCATGGCTGCCCGTCATGAATGATCCCATAGGGTGAGGTCTTGAGCCCGCCGTGTTTTATATCATCTGCGCTGTTTGTTTTGCCTCACCTAAGCGAATCCGCAAACCCATTTGGGTATTTCTGCGCCCATTCTTCGCGCAGAATCCCGTACCCGATTCCGTCGTAGTATACACCCTTAACGAGGCGCGCCTTGCGAAAGCGCGCCTCAAGCGTATAACCGAGCTTTTCCGCCAGCCGCATCATGCGCGTGTTGCCCGACCATGTGCGTAAATCCAGCCGCACGATTTTCGGCATCATGCGAAACAAATAATCGCCCCACAAGCCGAGCGCCTCATAGCCGTATCCGCGACCCCAGTAAGCCGGATCAAAGATCGCAATTCCCAGTTCGATCCAGTTCGTTTCTTCGCTGATCCATGTCCATGATACCGACCCGATCAGCGTGTCCGTGTTGCGTGTGGCAATCACCACGCGCGAATACGGTTCAGGCGCTGTTTGATCTTCTTGCGCTTGCACACGCCGTCGAATCGTATCCACCCATGTATTGATTTCATCGCTCGTGGGTCGGGGATAATACGGGCCATCCCATTGATGCCATTCGTTATTGGGCTGCATCCATTCGGCAAACACTGGCAAATCACTCTGCCGCCACCCGCGTAATGTGACAATTTTCCCGTGTATCGGCTGCATCAAACCTTGCCCCATCGAACCATGTCGCCATCCCACCTCGTCCCATAAGATTCAGAATTTATGCGAAAATTGTTTGTAGGGAAGCGAGAGAAACGCGATGCGAAGCATCGACGGTTTCTCCCTGCGTGTCCGCCACATAAAAAACGGACTCCATGCTGTTTACCAACCAACCTACCGGCGTGCCGTTCTCGAAATCATCATCCAACCAGACATTTCCTCTGTATAATCAACTCATGAAACGCCCAACACGACAGGACATTCTAGCCCAACTAGCGGCATATCGCCGCGAACGCCAGCTTGCGCCCCTCCGCGACCAGCAAAAGACGCTCGCGCGCATACTGGATGATCTCAACGCATGGGGCGCGCTCGAAGACTTGCAAGCTAGGCACTTTTCCAAAAATTTGTGTTGGGGACCCACCGCGCTCGACGGGCTTTCGCCGCTGGTGTGGGTCGGGGTGATGATCTGGTCGCGCCCATCGGGGTATTTCGGCTACAAAGTCCTCACGCTCACAGGAATCTGGATCACCGCCGCTCCCGAAGATACTTCGCCGCCGCAGGGGATCGTCGGTGTGCGCCGCCTTCCATTTGCCTCACCCTTCTACGAAGCCGAAGCCTATCATAAACTCATCCGCAAAGGCTTCAATTTATACTACCAAGATGACGGATCACCGCCCGGAGAAACCGGAAGAAAACTCACGTTTACCTATAATCCAACGCATCGATTGGAACTTCGCACCGCCATTACAATCGCACTCGCCGCTTGTGTCACCACTACCGATCCGCCGCCCACCCCTGATTCATAAACTGCACTTTCGCTCAAAAAGTTAGTAAAACCTAACACATTAAGCCTTCCTCAATTCTTGAGCGTAACAACTCGGACATCAAAGGACATGGACGACAATTCTTCGCGGTTTGCTTAATCCTTCACGCGAAGAAGCACTCCCAACTACCCCAGCACACCCCCATCATCGTCCCCCATTAGCCCGCCGATCAAGTCATCGTCGTCATCTCGGTCACGGCGGCGTAAGTCTCGCAGCGCCCCCGTGTCGTTGAGCGAAGGCAGCGCCGGATTTACCCACCCCAAATCGTTGGCTGTCGGTGGTGGGGTTGGCTGCCCTGCTTGCGCGCCATAGGGTGTTTGCCCGACCGTTCCCTGCTGCGGGGCGCTGTACCGTCGCGGAATCGACCCACCTAGCGGATCGGCATTTGGCGGCGGGGTAGGCGAAGCTCCCGCTTGTCCCGTATATGCGGTGGGTGGATGATGCGTAGGCGCAAGCTCATCTTGAACGACATGCTTTGCCAATGCCGCATCAAAATCCGCGTTGGCTGCAATTGAGCGTAAATCTGGTACTCGCCCAACCCGGTTGAGGTCAACGTCTTCTTCATCGCGGTTGCGCGCCAATATCCCCAAGAAGCCCAAAAAGTTGCGCCCGGTAAATCGGAAGATCGTCACGAACGCCAACACCAGCAGTCCAAAACATACGGTCAAAAAACCGCAAATCCCCAAAATGATGAGGGTCGTTTGCTGATCCACGCTTGCCTCCGCTGAAACCGTCCACACACTCCGGTTGATTATTTGTCTTTATTGTACCATCGCTCATGGGGCGGCGCGGCATTGTCTTCTATAGGATGCGTTCCGACAAACTGTAGTAGAAGTGTTTGCCAAGTTCGCTAGGGTTGAACGAAGAAAACGCGCCCCGCTTCGTGCATAATAGCCGATGGTTATTCACAACGGGTATGGGATTGCTCATGCGAAACTTTATCGCTCAGAACGTGCAAAAGATGCAGCCGTCCGGCATTCGACGCTATTTCGATATTGCCGCGACAATGGACAATGTAATCTCTCTGGGGATCGGCGAACCCAGCTTTGAAACACCCCGACACATCACACAAAAAGGCGTGGAATCACTTTTGTGCGGGCAAACGGCGTATACGTCGAATGCAGGCATGATCGAACTGCGCCGCGCGATTGCAAGCTATATCGAGACTTTGTATGGTGTTTCGTATCATCCCGCTAACGAAATTGTCGTGACGGTTGGCGTGAGCGAAGCCCTGTGGCTGGCGTTAAAAGCTATTCTTGATCCCGGTGATGAAGTGTTGGTCGTGCAGCCGTGTTTTGTCGCCAATGCCGCTGCCGTCGAAATGGCAGGAGGGGTTCCCGTAATTGTCGATGCATATGTTGAGCACGATTTTCAGGTCACAGGCGCGCATCTCAAAGCGGCGGTTACTTCGCGCACCAAAGCCATTTTGATCAGCTACCCCAACAACCCCACAGGCGCGGTGCTGACCCCGAAACATCTTGAAGAAGTCGCTGCTGTTGCTCGTAAACACGATCTGCTGGTCATTTCCGACGAAATTTACGAACGCCTAGTGTACGGTGTTCAGCATCAATGCTTCGCTTCGCTTCCCGATATGCGTGAACGCACCATCCTGCTAAGTGGGATGAGCAAATCATTTGCCATGACGGGCTGGCGCATCGGCTACGCGACTGCTCCCGCGTCGATTATGGAAGCGATGCTTAAGCTGCACCAGTACTTAATTATGTCCGCCCCCACAGTCGGGCAGTACGCTGCCATTGAAGCGTTGACGAGAGGCGAACAGGATGTGGCGATGATGCGCGACGAATATGATCGCCGTCGCAAATTGATTGTAGATGGGTTCAATACGCTTGGCATGACCTGTTTTGAACCGCGCGGCGCGTTCTATGCCTTCCCCTGCGTTAACGCATCGGGCATGACAGACGAAGAATTTTGCGAAAATTTACTCCGCGAGGAACAAGTTGCTGTGGTGCCGGGCAGCGCCTTCGGTAAAAGCGGCAGCGGATTTATCCGCGCCAGCTATACCAACAGCTACGAAAACATCGAAGAAGCGTTGGAACGTATGGCACGCTTTATGCAGCGTCACGGCTGATCTAGCAGTTAACCTCAACACCATATATCATTGCATTATGCCCCTATCGTAGGGGCGTTTTGCTATAATTGAGTTGAAATCTCTAATAATGTGGGATAATTCATATTCCTCATGACCTCATTCGTATCGGGCAAGTTCAATGTATTATTCGTTGATGCCCAATCCTATATCCCTGCTTGCACTAGCTCCAACTGTGTAGTCATCGCTGTCGATAATCATGTTCAAGCGTTGGCATATATACAAGAACAACTGCCTGATTTGCTGATCGTCAATGCGATGGTCGATGCGGATGCGCGTATTAACTTATGCGAGCGCGTTATTGCCTGCACACCCCGGGAAACGGTTCTTCCCGTACTTGCGCTGGTAAAACCAGAGGATGTTCCCCGTGCGTTCAAGGCAGGCATCCACGAAATCTTAGCTGAGCCTGTTGATATGGTCTTGCTGGAACGCCGTATTCTCTTGGCAGAATATGTGCTGCGCCTTCAAGCGGAAGGGCGAATGCAGCGCACATTAGCCGACGCGCTCATCGAAACATCCGCGGCGCTAAACAGCACTCTTGAACTTGATAAACTATTCTCGATTATCCTCCAATGCGTGAGTCGGGTTGTACCCAGCGATGCTGCAAATCTTATGCTGGTTGAAGGCGAATACATGCGGATAGTCGGCGCATTAGGCTATGAACCATTAAGCGATGTACATCGGGGAAAGCTGCTGCTGCCGATTGCATCACGCCCGTTGTGGGGGCGGATCATGCAGGACAAACAGGCTTTTGTCATTCCTGATGTCAGTATGTCATCGGAATGGGTAGAAATCGAAGGTGAGCAGTGGATCAAGTCGCATCTCGCTGTGCCACTGCAAGTAGGCGGACACTTTATTGGTCTCCTCAATGCCGACAGCGGAACGCCGAATCGCTTTAACGAAACAAACGCAGTACGCCTGCAAGCATTCGCTGACCAAGCGGCGCTTGCTATTCGTAACGCCCGCTTATATGAGCGAACCATCGCGCAAACCCGCGAATTGGAAACCCGTGTGCGCGAGCGCACCAATGAATTGGACTTTGAACGCCGTCAACTTCGTGCCATTCTTGATACGATGGTAGAAGGTGTGTTGTTTTTCGTGGTAGACACGAACAATCGCGCACACATCCGTTACACCAATACTGCACTCACGCATCTGATGGGCTACTCGGCAGAGGAATTCCGCGCGTCCACTCTTTACAAACTATTTGGATTGGACAATCAGTCGAAGGATGAGTTTCGGATAGAAATTAACCGCTTTTTTGAGTCATTCACTCGTGATACTATCGTTCGTTTTGAACGCCCACTGCGCCGTAAAGATGGGACGCACTTCATGGGGCGAATGACCTCGACGCGAATGTTCGATTCTTCAGGTGGTCTGATCGGTGGAGTGCTGGTGATCGAAGACATCAGCGAAGAAAAGGCGCTTGAAGAGAAAAAGAAACGGTTCGTAGCAACCGCTTCGCACGAACTTCGCACGCCTATCACGAATCTGCGGACACGCCTACATTTGCTTCATCAAAGCCCGCTGCGCTGGCGCGAACAAGTTCAAGTTCTCGATGAAATCGCGGAGCGCATGGCGCGTTTGATTGTCGATCTGCTCGATTTATCTCGGTTTGACCGCGGTATTATCCGCTTGCAGTTGGAACGACTGGATCTGCGTCTGATTGCGGAAAAAGTTGCTCGCGTGCAGGGCGCGGAAGCGGATCGCAAAAAGATCATGTTACTGGTGGATTTGCCGACTCAAGCAATTCCTATCAATGGAGATACTGAACGGTTGATTCAAGTGGTGACGAACCTCGTTGTCAACGCCATCCAATACACGCCGCCGAATGGCACAGTGTCTGTGCGGGTGCGCGTGGAAAACAAGTACGCCCTCCTTCAAGTGATCGATACGGGCATTGGCATCGAAGCGTCACATCTCGAACACATCTTCGAGCCATTTTATCGCGCGGAAAATACCGTCGATGGCACAGGCTTGGGTTTGGCAATCGCCCGTGAGATCATCACCTTGCACGGTGGCACACTAGAAGTAGAAAGCCATTTGGGACGTGGAAGCTGCTTTACTGTGCGAATCCCCGTTCTGCTCGACTCCTAGATCGGTTGCGTTAGCCCCTGCGATTACGCTACATTTGTGCGGCAGTTGGAGGGGGTTAAGCGAATGTCCTATACACCGTTGGAACTTGCCGAAGCATTTTTGCGCGCCGGAGAACTTGCCGATGCGCTCGATGCGCTGCATCAACATCTTGCCGCGCATCCCGACGATCAAGCGGCACGACGAATGCGGGCGCAGGTGTATGCGGGCATGGCGGCTTCGGAACCTAACCCTGATCATGTGCGGGCGGCGCTGGCGGATCTAGAAATGCTCATTCCGCTGACCGTTGACGATGTGATACGGCGCGTGTCACTACTGCGCCAATTGAATGAAGTTGAGAAAGCCCACCAACTTCTGAATGGTCTTTGGGGAAGCGCTGATAAAATCGGGCGCGATCCGCGGCTGATTGAACTCCTATTGGAGAGCTTGTATCAGCGTCATGAACCTGCCCGTGCTATCGAAATTCTCTTTCATCAGCCGAAAACGTGGCGCTGGCTGCGCTGGACAGGCGATTTTCACGCGCTCAAAGGCGATTATCGCGTGGCGCTTGATTACTTTTGCTCGGCGCTGGATCAGCTTGATGAATCGACACAAGAACCGCCGACAAGCGCGGTTGGGTTTATCGGCAATTTGCGCGGGCAAATTCTTTTGCGCCGCGCGGATATGTATCAAAAAATCGCGCTGTATGCCGAAGCTGCTGCTGACTATGAAGAAGCGGAAAAACTCATCCCTAACGACGCAAGTATTCCCTTATTTCGTGGGATGGCGCTGTATCTTGGCGGGGACATGACGAACGCAATCAACATTTGCCGTCGTGCGCTTGACCGTGCCAGTGAAATGACGCGCACCGAATTGATCGGGCAGTTGAAAACAGATAGTCGCTACAGCGGTTTGGCGCAGTCTCTCAACCTATGACGTATGCTACAATTTCACCAATGAAGGCAGCTTGATCCCCCTGCTGATGAATCTAGAGAAAACGCCTATGACTGAATGGAAATCAATTGTCGGCTTGGAAATCCACGCCGAACTGATGACGCGCAGTAAAATGTTTAGCCCGTGTCCCGTTGTGGACAGTGTGACCGCACCCCCCAACACGGCAGTCGATGAAGTCTCGCTTGGGCTTCCGGGCACGCTGCCCGTGATCAATAAAGAAGCATTGGAATTGGCGATGATGGTGGGCTTGGCGCTTAACTGTGAAATTCCGCCAATCAACCAGTTTGCGCGTAAGAGCTATTTCTATCCCGACCTGCCAAAAGGCTATCAGATCAGTCAGTATGATCGCCCCCTGTGCGTGAACGGCTATTTGGATATTGATCTCTCCGATGGCACGACGCAGCGCATCCGCATTCGCCGCGCGCATTTGGAAGAAGATACGGGAAAGCTGATCCATTCTGGCGATGACAGTTTGGTCGATTACAATCGTGCCGGCGTGCCGCTGCTCGAAATCGTCACCGAACCGGATATTCACAGCCCAGAAGCCGCGGAAGCTTTTGCCCGCAAACTGCGGGCGATTTTACAATACATCGGTGTGAACGATGGGGATATGTCCAAAGGTGTGATGCGTATCGAGCCGAACATCAGCGTGATGCACAAAGATGACACCGGCTATCGCACGCGCACCGAAGTCAAGAACCTGAACAGCATTCGCGCGGTGGTGCGTTCGATTGAATATGAAACCAAGCGTCAAATCAGCGCGTGGGAAGATGGTGAAGGCGTGCGCCAAGCCACTATGGGGTGGGATGAAGTGCGCCAGCGCACAGTTGTGCAGCGTTACAAAGAAACCGCCGAAGAATATCGCTACTTCCCTGAACCCGACCTCCCAATTGTCGAAGTCAGCCGCGAATGGGTGGAGCAGGTACGTTCACGGATGCCCGAACTACCCGATGCCAAACTTGACCGTTTTGTAAGCGAACTTGGTTTGGGGCGTTATGATGCGTCCGTGCTGGTTGCTGATCAAGACATCGCGCACTACTTTGAGGATGTGCTGGCTGGCGGCGCGAATCCGAAATCCGCCGCGAATTGGATTTTGGGCAACCTATTCGCACTTGTGAACAAAGATGGTGCGGATCGTGAAGTCGTGCCGGAACGTGTTCCCGCCACGTATATGGCATCACTCGTCAAGCTGATTGACGAGGGCGCGATCAACAAGAACACAGGCTTGACTGTCCTCACGGAAATGTGGGAAACGGGCGCTGATCCGCAAAAAATTGTGCAGGAGAAAGGCTTGGCGCAGGTCAGCGACACAAGCGTGATTGAAACGGCTGTCATGCAGGTGTTGGCAGAAAATGACAATTTAGTGCGGGACTATCTTGGTGGCAAGGATAAAGTCTTTGGGCCGCTGTTGGGGAAGGTGATGGGCGCGACGGGCGGCAAAGCGAACCCACAGGTTGCGCGCGATTTGCTCACAAAGGCACTGGAAGCAAAAAAGGGCTAAAATGAGTTATAGAGGGACGGAATTTTCCATCCCTCTATATCTTGGGGCTGTACAATTTATCTGATAATTGATAGAATGAATGTTCTAAGGCTGCGGGTGAGGAGTCGACAATTATGGCAGGGTATCAACTGTTTACTATCGTCGGAAATGTGGGTAGAGACCCGAATTTCAAGTACACGCCTTCGGGCGCACCCGTGTGCGATTTTAGTGTTGCAGTGACACGCCGGATTGGCAGCGGCGATCAACGACAGGAAAAGACGCTGTGGGTACGTGTGACCTGCTGGAATAAGCTGGCGGAAGTCGCTAACCAGTATATCCGCAAAGGGACACAGGTGCTGGTTGCCGGAACCGTTGAAATTAGCGCATATATGGACAAGAACAATCAACCGCAAGCGTCGCTTGATTTGCGCGCTGATACTTTTCAACTGCTGGGCAGCCGAAGTGATGGTCAGGGCTACGAAAGCGGCAACAACTACAGTCAAGAACCACAAGGCATGGACGATATTCCCTTCTAAACTGGACTTGCCTGAAAACGCATCGGCTCTCCGTATGGAGAGCCGTTTTTATTTCCGCGAGTATCTGCGCGCAAGCAGGGCTATAATGAACGCGCTTTGAATACCCAAGAAAGGTTAAGCTTGTGAGCCAACCACCGCAGCAGCGTCAACTACGTCTTGAAGTCCCCCAGAATTTGAGCGCGACATATTCCAACGCCGTCGTCATCGCGCAGACAATGAGCGAGATCATCTTTGACTTCGTGCAGGTCACGCCGACAGATCAGCGAGCGCGGGTACAATCGCGCATCGTCATGACTCCGTCGAATGCCAAACTGCTGCTTAGGGCATTGGAACAGAATCTCGCCAAGTTTGAAGAAAAACACGGCGAGATCAAAGTCCCCGCGCAGCCGCAGTCGCTGGCGGATATGCTGTTCGGGGGCATCAAACCCAACGATGAGGAAAACAGCAATGAGTGACGAATTTGAGCGATTGAATGGAGTTGCGGAGCAAATCCGTGCTGCCTTCTTGAGTAAGAACAGCGCCCGTGATACTGCCATCGCTCGGTCACGCGAACTGATCCGTTTTTGCGCCGAAGCCATTCGTGCGATCCACCGTCGCGAATGGGAAAATGCGGCGGCAAAGCTGGCAGTGGCAAAATCGGCGGCGGATGATCTACGCGCAGGGGTAGGGGACTATCCCGACCTGTATCACAGCGGATACACACAGGACGCGCTGAAAGAAGTGGTCGAAGCGTTTGCCACTTACGCGATCATTCGCGGTGAGCCGCTGCCCACACCGGAATCGCTCAATGTTGAACATGCCGTGTATATCAACGGATTGGCGGAAGCGGCAACCGAACTGCGCCGCTTCATCCTTGATATTTTGCGTCGTGAGGATGGCGATACCCGCGAAGCCGCGCATGAAGCCGAACGACTGCTCGGCTGGATGGACACGATTTACGATCATCTGGTCACATTTGATTTCCCCGATGCGATCACAGGTGATCTGCGGCGGCGCACCGATGTGGTGCGTGGAGTGCTGGAACGCACACGCGGCGATCTCACCACGACTATACAACAGCAGCGTCTACAAGACGCTTTGAGGAAGGCGGAGCAATAGCTGTAGGCGTGTATCGTGATGCGCCTGATAATCGACAAAACGACTCACCCTTGAATACCTATCAATCTCCGCTAGAATACCCTCAATACAAATACACTCTGCCGCAGACAGCAGGTGGTTGAAGATGGTGACACATCTTCGCCTCAATATCCTGCCGAGGTGAGGGAAAATGCGATTTCAGGCTGCTGATTCGACGACCCTTGCATGTCTACGTGCAAGGGTCGTTTTTGTTACACAATTCTTTCGGAAAGGAGGAAAGGCGCTTGGCAATCACACGTGAGCGCAAAGAAGAACTCGTCGCGCAGTATACCCAGCTTTTGGGTAGAACCGATGGTTTCATCGTTGCTGAATACAAAAAGATGACCGTCGCCAAAGTCAACGACCTGCGTAAACGCTTGGGCGACCCGGCGGGGACGTATGTGGTGACGAAAAACACACTGTTCCGCATCGCGCTGCAAGAGAACGGTTGGAAAGTCCCGACAGATATTCTTGAGGGGCCAACGGGGGTGGTGTTCGGAAATGGCAATCTCCCTGCCGTCGCCAAAGTCATCCAGCAGTTCCAAAAGGAAAATGCGGATTTCTTCGCGGTGAAGGGCGGCGTACTGGGGAACTCGATTTTCAAGTCGAGCGATCTCGATTCTGTTGCGAACCTGCCGACGATGGACGAGATTCGCGCGCAGCTCGCCGGGATCATCGTGCAGCCGGCTGCGCTGCTGGCAGGTCTGCTTCAATCAGCGACTTCACAGGTCGTCAATGTTATGCAAGCTTACTTGGATGACCGCAACCCGCCCGCGGGTTCTGGAGAAGCCGCGTAACGCTGGCAGTACAACCGTTTTACCAAATCGAAAACACATACCTGTAGAAACCTACGTGTCAGGAAAGGGAATACAAAATGGCAGATTTGCAGAAGTTGGTCGATGACCTGAGCGCACTGACCATTCTCGAAGCTTCGGAACTTAAGAAGCTGCTTGAAGAGAAGTGGGGCGTTACCGCAGCCAGCGGCGGCGGCATGATGATGATGGCGGCTGCGCCGGGTGCGGCGGCAGCGGCGGCTGCTCCCGCGGAACCCGTTGAAGAACAGACCGAATTCAATGTGATCCTCAAGGATGTTGGCCCCAAGAAGATCAATGTGATTAAGGCTGTTCGTCAGGTTACGAACCTTGGTTTGAAGGAAGCCAAAGACCTTGTTGAAGCCGCTCCCGCGAACGTGCTTGAAGCCGTGAGCAAGGATCGTGCCAACGAAGCCAAGGGCATTCTGGAAGCTGAAGGCGCGGTCATCGAGATTAAGTAGTCTCGAACCACACAGCAAGCGCACAAAAGCGGATACCCTTATGGTGTCCGCTTTTTGATTCTCCACAGATGTTACAATCGAGCCTATAGAGAGAAGTCTCGCAAAAGGATCGGATTCATGGCACAGGGATTACGCTGGATCGGAGTGGGGCTGCTGCTGATCATCGCGGGGGTGGGTGGAGGCATTGAGGCGCGTCAAGCGGATGGCGATGAACCATCAAGTTTACCGTTGGCATTCGCATTTGTGGAACATGGGACAATCACCGAAACGGCGAGTTTTGATTGGTGGCAAATCGAAGCCACACAAGGCGAATTTGTGCGTGTGACCATGACCGGCAGTGACGGGCTTGCGCCGCTGCTCGGCTTGCTGGATGCAAACCGCAACCTACTTACACGCAGCGATGAGGGGTTGGTGAATGGCACGGTGCAGATGATTTTTGAAGCGCCATTCAGCGGAATGTTCATCATTGTGGCGACGAGGGCTGGAGCGGATCAAGGCACGACGACGGGCGCGTATACTGTGCGCGCTGACGTGATCACCGAAGCTGAACTCGTGAATCCCTATGCGGAGGTGACCTTTCGCTGTAATGATTATGAGGCGGTGACAGCAGCCGTTGTTGAGTTCAATCAGGAAACCGATGTCGTGGTTTACGATGTGGTGATCATTGGCATGGGCGAGATGCAGCCGTTGTTCAAGGTTGAAACATCGTTGGAAGGCGATCTTGAGCCGTGTTGGGATCGGGGGCAAGAGATCGAGTACGCGCTCACGCTGCCCGACGGTATGACCTACACGCAAGAGGACAGCCGCTTCGCGCGGCTGCTGATCGACACGACAGCGGTATTGGGGCGCATTCGCTTGACGTTTGGCAGCCGCGAAGGTGGAGCAGGTCGCTTTGCGATAATCATCAATGGCTTCACAGTCAATCCGGCGGATACAACTGACGTGATAAACGTGCGGAATGGTCCGCTGGCGGCACAGGCGCACCCGTTGGATGTGTATATGGTTCGAGCAGACGCGGGTTCGCGGCTTGACCCGTTCATCAGTGAAGAAGCGACGGCTAATCAATGCGATGACGCGGGGCGGCGGGGGTGTGAATCGATGCTGGCGGCGACAGCGTTTACGCTCGCGCTGGATAATGTCGCACTGAGGGGCGGACGCTTCGATGCCGGGATGCAGATCGCGGCGGGCGATTTGGAATTTAAGCCGCTGATGTTCGGCAGCCGCAGCGGCAGAACCAGCGGCGGCTATGCCCTCTTGCTGATCGGGGAACTGCCGCCGCGTGAATGACCGTTACAGCGGGTAGATATTGATCCCCAACGCGGCGGCGATGGCGACGATCAACGGCGCGATGATGAGCGCGGGCAGAAAGTTCGCCACGCGGGGCTTTTTGATGTCAAGCAAAATAAGCGCCAAACCGATCAGCATGATGCCACCGACAGCGGTCATCTCGTTGATCATGGGCGTGGACATGAAGTTGCCCGCGACACTGCCGAGTATCGCCAATCCGCCTTGTACGACAAGGATGGTGATCAAGCTGAAAGACACGCCAATACCTAAACTGCTTGCGAATGCCATCGCGGCGAATAGGTCAAGTACGCTCTTGATTGCCAATTGCTGAAAGCCAAGCGGCAGCCCCATGCCGTCTTGGATCGAGCCGACGAAGGTGAGCGGTCCAATGCAAAAGACAAGGCTGGCAGTTACAAAGCCGCTGATGAAACGCGCGCGGCGCTTGTCGTTCTCGTCAGCATCGGATTCGATTTTGGTGGATGATCCACCGAAGCGGGATTGCAGCCAGCCGCCGAAGTTTTCGAGGGCGGCATCAATACGGAGCAGTTCCCCGATGATCACGCCGATGACGATGCTGACAAGCGGGATGATGATATTGCCCGTTAAGCCCGCGTTGCTGATACCGACGATGAGTGTGACAAACCCCAACCCTGTGATGACAGATTCTTGAATACGTTCGGAGAAGCGGTTGCCAATGAGCAGCCCAACGGCGCTGCCAACCGCGACGGTGACCATGTTGAGGAGAGTGCCGCCCAAAGTAAGACTCCGCATGTGAGAAGCTTAGATAGGGCGGGTATGTTACCACACAGGTGAGACAGTGGGGAATGGGCGTATGGGGCTCGCGTGATGTGACCGCATCTTAAGGGTTGTCGAGGGGAGATATGTCTTTTGTGTCCCATTTTTGGGTGTTTTGGGGCAAAAATGTGGAATAATCAATTCTTTGTTAATTGTTTAAGGGAGGATGTGGGTGGAAGCATTAAGATCATGGTTGTGGATGGGGTAAACGGGTGGTATAGAGCAGAATTTTGTGTCCCATTGTGGCGCGGGACGTGGCGTTAGGACACAAAATAGAAAAAGGCGGGTTTGGCGTGGGCGAAACAAGTTTCGCAACCCCCTACAACTACGGGCGCACACAGCGGACGCGCAGGGAGAAACAAGTTTCTCTCGCGTCCCTACAGTGTGTCCTGTCCTCAAGCATTGGGCGCGGGGCAAAAGCATGTGAGAGTGAATATGTGTCAAAGATTGGACGTGTGAAGATTTTCCATGGCGGGCGCGTCGCGACGCGCCCCTACAAACGGCACGTTTCCGAGAAAGTGGGTTCGATCATATGCCAACGGTAGGGAAGTAACTCCTACGGACAAGCCTAGCAGCGCATCCCTACAAGAACGGCGAATTATTATCAGACGAGTGTTATCCTTAACCTAGAATAGGCGGGTGTTTAGCGGATGCGGCGGTCTTTGCCGCTGCCGAGCCGGAGTTCTTTGGGCGCGGCGGATGATCCACCTGCTTTGCCGCCTGATGATCCATCGCCGCCATTTTTGTTCCCTTGATTGTAGATGGGCGTTCCGGCGAGTTCGCCTTGAATGGCGGTGTAGAAGGCTTCGTCATAGGTGCGGGTTTTGACCACAACGGGCATAGGAACGGCATGTCCCATAATGATCGCCTGCTGCTTGGTATCCAAGCGGGCGAGGACTTCGCGCAAGCCGCCCGCGCCGCTGATGCCCGTGAGGACCGCGGCAATATCGCGCTCGTTGTCGAGCAGGGCGGTGATGCGCGTACCGATTTGACTCATGACTTCTTCGTCGATGCCGCTTGGGCGTTGGTCAACGATCATGAGGGTGACTTTGTACTTGCGAAGTTCGCGCGCGATGATGCCGAAGATTGTTTGGCTGGCGATGCGCGGATCAAGAAACTTGTGCGCTTCTTCGATGACGATGAGAAGCTGTTCCGGCTCCATGCTGTGATCGCCAAGCGCCTGTTCGACCTTATCGACATAGTGTTCGTGGATGCGGCGGGTGAGGTAGTTAGCGACAAGGATGTAGGCTTCGAGGGCGTTGCCATAGCGCCCGAATTCCAAGACGACGCTTTTGCCACGTTCGATGAGGTTGATGATGTTTTTGGCGCTGTCGCCCGCCGACACGGGGACGAGAAATTCCCAACGGCTGAGGCGTTGAATACGCCGCTGCAAGCCGGCCAGCGTGCCTGACCGAATGGGTGAGGTCGATTCGATCTCGTCAAAGTCGTCGTTGGTCGCGTCGATGAGCTTGCCGAGCCAGTGATCGCCCCATTTTTTCTTGAGCGTGCGCGCCGCGTCGATCATGGCATCGGTGAAGCCCATGGTTTCGCGGAGCATCTCCAAATCTTCGGGATCAACTTCGTCATAGCCCAGCTTAATTTCAACTTCGGGGCGCGCGCCGCGTTTGCGCGACGATTCGGGATCGAGCGTGCAAATGCTGACGAGATCGCCCAAAATTTGTTTTAGACCTTTAGAGCTGCGTCTGCTTTCGTTGACCACCTGCCAGCCGTAGTCGTTGTGCATGTCGAAGATGAGCGCGACGGCTTTTTGACGGGCGATGATGCCAGCAAGCATCAAACGGGTGAGGAAGCTCTTGCCCGTGCCAGATTTACCGAAAATTCCCACTGAACGCTCTGTGAGTTTTTTCACATCAATGTTGATCTGCGTCTGTTCGAGTTCGAGCGGCGCGCCAACGTTGAAGTGATTTTCGTCTTCCAAACCGAACACATCGTTGACATCGGTGACAGTTGCGTTCATGACATTGGTGAAGTGTCCGGGAATGGTCTTGACCGGGCGCGGCTTGCTTTCCGAATCGATGACGAGCATCGGTTGGGCGTGGATTTTGCCGTATGCGGCTGTCCCCATGTAAACGGCTTGAAAGAACGGATCGGAAATATCGGGCGGGGCGCTCTGGATTTCGGGATTGGTGTTGTCTAGCACAATGTCGGTGATCATGCAGAAGAAACGTTTGTCTTCGCCATGCACGACGATATAACGCCCGACAGCGAGCGATTCGACGGGAATGTGCGCGTCAAGTTTGATCACCAAGCCTTTGCTCAATGATCCGCCGACAACGACACCGAGACGGGCGGCAGGTTCTCCCTCAAAGAAATTTTGTGGATTACTGAACATCTGTTCTGTGTCAGAACTGCCGCTGCGAAAACTCATGAGTATGCCACTCCATTCCAAAAATGCTTTTGGGGTGAGTCAAAGTATAACACGGAATGGGTGGAATTGGGTAGTGGATTTAACACAAATGTTCTGAAGAGGTGGAGCGATACTTGATCAAGTTGCGGGAGGTTCACGGACGAAACGTTTGATGCGGAGCTTCGCGTTTCGCACGCCCCTACAAATTGCGCGCATTGAGCGATGGCGGGATTATAATGGACGCGATGCATACTCTGTGCTGTTGAAAGGCTTGTTGTGAGTAAAAAATTGTTGAAAGTCTCTCTATGGATGGTTTTGCTGATCGGCGCGGCGGGATGTTCGTCAGTATCGCAGCAGCCGACGGCGCAGCCCACCAACACGATCAATCCCGATGTGGTGTCGTCTGTGCCAACAGCAAGTTTCAGCGATGCAGCGTTCCCCGCGCCAGATTTCACGCTCACGGCGCTGGATGGCACAACCTATACGCTCTCGCAGTTACGCGGAACGCCCGTGATCATCAATTTTTGGGCGACGTGGTGCGGTCCATGCCGCGCGGAAATGCCTGATTTGCAAGAGATCGCGGCGCGGTATGAAGAAAAGTTGATTCTATTGGGGATCAACCAGAATGAAAGCGCGGAACAGGTTCAGGCATACGTCGATGAGATTGGCGTGACATTCCCGATCCTGATGAATCCGACAGATGCGGTGCTGGCAGATTATACGGTGATGGGACTGCCGCAAACGCTGGTGGTTAATCCGCAGGGGATGGTGATTTACCGAGCATTTGGCGCGATTGACTTCGCGCAGTTTACGCCGATTGTCGAGAATTTGATGGCGGCATCCGCCGCTTGATATTTACGGGCGAATGAGCGCGAGAACGTGCGAGAGCCGCTTGAGATCGTTCGAGAGCAGCACAGCGAGTTTGCGCCCGCATTTGACGAGATAATCGAACTGTTCATCTTCCGGGTATGCCCACTTGGCATACAAAATCGACGCGGCGAGCAGTTCATCGCTCTGGACTTCTTTCGCGTTGATGACCAAGCGGAAGTAGTCGCAGTTTTCGGTGAAGGCTTTGATTTCTACGTCGGTGCAAAGTTCAACTTCGCTCAAGCTCATAGGCGGGCGCGGGGGCAGACTTTGCACCATCACGCCGTTGTAGTTGTAGCCAATGTTGACGACGCAAATTTCAACCGGCACCATGCGATTCTCACGCTGATCCATGAGCGCGATATTATCGACGGATGCCGCCATGACGAGTTCGCGGGCAAGCGCGTCATCGTCGATGCGGATGGCATAGATCAAGCCGATAGCGTAGACTTTGCCATCGTTAGTGATTGGCACTTTGACGAACGAGCCGAACGTGTGTTTTTCGTCAATTTTGCTGCTGCGCGTTCCGCAGTCAAAGCCCGTTGTGCTGGCGCGAAGCACACGCCCAACGAGATGCTGCTTCTCCTGTATTGCCATGCGTTACTCCTTCATGCATGTTCGGCATCAGTGATTTGAATTCACTGGCGACCTAGCGGGTCGCCCCTACAAAGACATTCAAATCGAATGCTGAGTCTGCACTAAGCCGTGATTCGGCTACTTCATCAAACGGTGTTTCTGCTTGTCGCCGCGCGCAAGGCTTTTGCTTTGCAGCTTATTGGATGATTCAGGTTCAAGCTGGCGTTCAAGCATGGTGACGCGGATGAGTTCATCAAGCTGACTCTTTTCGATGCTGCTGACATACGCCAATTCATCGGCGCGGGTGAGCGCATACGGGTAATGTTTACGTCCTTGAATGGCGCACTGGGCGAGCAACAGCGCATGAAGCGCATCGACAGCGGCGCGATCACGGGCAACCCACATGGGAATATCGACGCGCACGATGTTCGGGCGGTTACTCGTCGATACATTGAGATAGAAGAACGCAATTTCGTAATCGCTGCCTTTGCGGTCACGGTACTCTTTGTTCTGCGGCGAATTTTGCGTGAGGATGGCGGATCGTTCGCCTGCATCCAGCACATGACTCAACAGCATGAGATCGTTTAAGCCTTCGAGTTCGCCGCTGCTTTTGAAGGACACCTCTTTGATCTGGTCGGGTTGGAGGCTCAAGAGATGGAGCAGACTGATGATGTAGGTACTGCGCGGCACATCGAGATAGCCCGCCAGCACAGCGCCGCATGAAAACAGCTTTTCCATGGCGTTCATATAATCGTCTTCGATGCTGCCCATCGCTTCGACTTCGTTGCCGCCAAAAAACTTGAGCAGTCCGCCGTCATGCAGCGCAATGATCGGGCGATTTTCGCCGCGCAGCTCCCATGCGGCATCAGCAAGAGCTTGCATTTCGGCAAGCGTGCGGCGCGCGTTGACAATTTGGTTGGTGATCAATCGTCCGTCGCGGTCTTGGAGCATTTTGTCACTGTAGACAAGGTTGGGCGACATCAATTGGGTGGGGAGGCGCTGTTCACCGTGAAAATAGGTGTACACGCCGGTGTTGATCAAGTAGTAGAGGGCGGGCGCATGAGGATCGGGGAAAATTTGCGATCCGTCGGCGGCGATGATAGTCGCCTTGGCGGGAGGGGCGGGGGCTGCGCCTGTGCCGGGCAGGACTTCACCATATGGGCGGGGGGCGGGAGCCGCGCCGCGATAGCCGCTGATGGTCGATTTTCGTACCGCTTCGATGCGCTCGTAGATTGGTTCTAAGTCGCTGGAAGCGTAGAACAATTCAAGTGCGCGCTGTAAACGTCCGCTGGCGGATTCGCCTTTATGTTCAAGGTATCGTCCCATGGTTTTGACTTGATCGAATACCTTGTTAAATTCCAGCGACATTAAAATCCTCAAATACAAACCCGTTTATAACAGACTGAATTTAAGAGTAGCACTGTCGTTCTAGTGCGTCAAGTACACGACAAGGATTGCTTAATGTTTTGATAAAATTGTGCGCTTTATACTAACTCAAGGGTAGATTTGAGTATGACATTTTGTTGAGGATTGCTATAATGAGAGAGAAATACATAAACAAAAAGTTTCGCCTCACTTAAACTTGTTTGATGTTTCTCGTTGGTCGTTTACGCTCGAATGTGAAAGAACGATGGCATCAAACCAAGCTGTGATTCCCAATCAAACTTCTGTAGGACGCAAACAAGAAGTCATCTTCGCGGGTGATGGTGTGCGGTTGGCGGGTCAAATCGACTACCCGAATACGCCGAGACCGATCAACGGGTATCCGCTGTTGTTTGTGCTGCCTCATGCGGTGTGCTACACGCGCGAAATGTACGACGCGCATGTGCATGTCGCGTTGGAACGCGGTTACGCGGTATTTCGCTGGGATAAGCGCGGGACAGGGCGAAGCGGTTCAAGCGCGCGCGGCTCTGTCGTGCAGGATGCGGTCAACGCCTACGAGATCGCGCTCGAACAGCCGGACATTGACCACCGCCGCGCTGTGATCATGGCATTTGGCGCGGGAACGGCGATGCTCGGCAGCAGCTACGGATTGTTCGCGCGCGTGCAAGAGCCGTATGGCGTGCTGCTCGTCGCCAATATGCTCGATGAACAGGCGATTTTGGCGATCAATACGCGGCTGCAAATTGTGGTTGGGGCAAAAGATTGGAGTCCCAACGAAATCTATGCCGATGCGGCGTGCGCCGCGCATCAGCAAGCGTATCGACACGGCGCGAATTATTACGTCGCCCCAGATGCTGATCGTCTGTTGATGACCGACAAGAACGGCAGCACGCATCTCCACGCGGGCGCTCGAAAGGTGATCAGCAGTTGGCTGTTCAGCATTCTGAGTCCTTCTCCGTTCGACTAGACCACAAGACCGCGCTCGTCACCGGGGCGGGCGCGGGAATCGGCGAGGCTGTGGCGCTCGCGCTGGCACAAGCGGGCGCAGCCGTTGTCGTGAATGACCTCAATCCAGACAGAACTGATACCGTCGTGAGCCGCATCGTTGAAATTGGCGGGCGGGCGTTGGCATGGCAAGCAGACGTGTCTAATCGTTTTCAAGTGAGCGGCATGATCGAAGCGGCGCGCGATGCCTTCGGGCGAATAGATATTCTCGTCAACGCGGCGGGGGTGTACAAGCGGGGCGCATTGACCCTCCTCGATGAGTGGGATTGGCGGCGCGTACTGGATGTGAATTTGACGGGCGCGTTTTTCTGCACACAGTTGATCAGCCGCGTGATGGCGGATGAAGGCGGCGGAAGCATCGTCAATATCGCGTCAACCGCTGGACACCCCGCCAGCTTGAGCGACGGTGTAAGCTACGTTAGCACCAAAGCGGGCGTGATTGGATTGACGCGGCAGAGCGCGCGCGAACTATCGCCGCTGGGGATTCGGGTTAATGCGGTGTGTCCGGGCAATATCGAAGATGAGGATGCGCCGCGCACATCGCAGGATGCGATTCCCTTGCGCCGCTTAGGGATGGCTGCGGAAGTCGCTAATGTGGTGCTGTTCTTAGTCAGCGATGGAGCGAGTTACATCACCGGACAGGCGATTAATGTAGACGGCGGCGAACATATGGTTTAGAGCTGATGCGTCTGCTCATGTCCCATTTTCCAATCCTTGAATCACCGCCGCGATAGTTTCCGGCGCTTCCCACTGGGGATAATGTCCAATTTCCGGTAGGCGAATATCGCGCGCATCGGGGCGATAGGTTTTCACCGCATCGGCAATCGCGGAAACGCTGACGGGATCGCGTTCGCCCCATAGTATGGTCAATGGCGCTGGATGCGTCTTGAGCGCATCGAGCCATGTGTACTCGTGGAGCGCACGCTCGTTAAGATAGCGAATCAACAGGTGATAGATTTTGTCACCGTGGTTGTGCGTGACGAGATTCCAGAACTCGTCGATTTCGGCTTCGGGCGGCGGGGACGCGAACACGCTTCCGAACTGGCGCGCAAATGTCCCCCGCTTGATTAGCCCCAATCCCGTGATAATTTTCCCCATGATTGGATGGAGCAAAAGCCGCTGTGTGATCAGCGGTTGATAGTATTTGAGCAGCACACTCCCGTTGAGCATGACGATTTGATTGACCGGAAGTGACTTGCGTTTGAGCAGTTCCAGCCCGACTGAATCGCCCATATCGTGCATGAGCAGTGTAAATGGACGTTGATCGATGCCGTAGTGGTTGGCAATTGTTTCGGCTGCGTCGGCATGGTCGAATATCGAATAGGCGTAATTCGTGGGCTTGTCGGAAAAGCCGAAACCGGGAAAATCGAACGCGACAACGTAGAATTGATCCACCAACAGAGGGACGATACGCGCATAGTCGTAGCTGGCGGTTGGGAAACCGTGCAGCGCGAGGATCGGCGGGTTGGCGGGTGAGCCGGATGCAGCGGCAAACAGCTTGATCGACTTAAAGGGAATAAACTGACCTTGCTTGTGCCATTCGTTGACGGACATAGTCATCCTTAAAAGAGTTAGGCGGGCGGCGGGCGAAACTCGTTTCGCCCATCGCCCCTACAAGATGATCTTTATCGTTAAGCGTGTAGTAAATCGAAAAAGTCTCATGAATATTACACGCAATGCAGTTGATTTGCGCCGAGCGCCGTTTATGACGACAATCGCGCGTATTCTGAAGGACGGCGGCGGAGTATAGGTGAGTATGAGCAGACGGTTCGTTTGTGTCGTTTTGTCATTCGTGGCAGCGGCACTGTCAATTGGCGGGGGAAGCGCGACGGCGCAAAGCCAATGCCCCCCTGTGACGAGCATTCAGTTTCCGGTTGATCCGGCGGAATTTCGTTTGATGCAGGATTTTGCAGTGCCAAGCTCACGCCATCAGGGGCGTTTTCATACAGGGGAAGATTGGTACGGCGGACGCGGATCGAGCTTGGGCGCAGAGGTGCGAGCGATTGCGGCGGGACGGGTGACATTCTCATCACCTAATGGGTGGGGACGCGATGGGGGCGTGATTATTCTCGAACATCAAATGCCTGATGGGAGCATCGCTTACAGCCAGTATGGTCATATCGCAGAGGGGAATGGCGTGGTGTTTCCCGCGACGTTAAGCTGCGTGAATGGGGGCGATGTGATCGCGCGTGTCGGCGATGCGCGCCCGGCTCCGCACCTGCATTTTGAAATTCGCGTGCAGAACCCAGATACCCCCGGCGCGGGCTATACGTGGGATGATCCGACGAACATCGGCTTGCGGCGACCCAGCAAATTTTTATACAACTGGCAGACGTGGTTGATGAGTGAAGGGGCGAACGGAAGAAGTCCAGTCGCATGGACTGCCGATCTCGCGGATGAATCCGCGCCGAACGCGCCGCCGATCACGCTGCGCGGTGGGGGAATGATCGTGCTGGATGGAGATCGCGTGATCAACTTAAGCTATGACGGGCGTGTGTTGTGGCGAGTCAATTTGGATCAAGCTGCTGTCGGATTGATTCCGTTCGCCGATGCCGCCGCCGTAATCTACGCCAGCGGGGGTGTGCGACAGATCAACCCTGATGGGAGTTTAGGTGAGGCGTGGTCGCTTGGGACAGGCGTAGACAGCGCCCCGATGCACGTCGATGGGCGCGGGCTGCTGCTCTTTCACACGCCGAACAACGAACTGATCGCAGCGGATGAGGGGGCGCGGTCCATCTTGTGGCGGATCAGGGATGTAAACCCGGTGAGGCGCTATGCGTTCGCACGGGATGTGGGCGGTGTGGTGACGAACGACAACCGCGTGATCACGTTTGATTATGACGGCACACTGGTTGATGAGGCACGGCTGCGGGAAGCGGGCGCATTGTTCGGGAGTGCGGAAAGCGATCTGCTGGCGTACACGCGCGGGGGCTTCTGGTCGATTACGCCAGCGGGAGAATGGGTGATGATCCATTCCAACGTCCCGCCGGGGGGAGAATCGGCGGCGATTTGGCGCGAAATCGACGCGTTCTATCTGTTCGATGGAACGGCGCTGCGCGGTTACAGTATGGACGGATCAGTACGCTGGCAGGTCGATCTGCCGGGATGGGCGGGGGATGTTCGGATGTCGGCATCTCCAGCGCGCGACTTTCTTATTTTGACGAGCAGCTACGGTGAGATCGCGGTGGTGCGAACGAGCGATGGGGCGGTATGCAATACAGCGCACATCTACGGGGATCGTCGGTCACGGGTGTGGCATGAATTAGGTGAAGATCAGGTGCTGCGGGTGTATGTCGCGGATCAAGTGCTAGGGCTGGATTGGGGACGATTTTTGTTGGGGTGTGGATGAATGAGAGAAGCATCGCAGATAAGTTGGTTGTTGAATTCGGTACAGCACGGCGGGGTCAAGACCCCGCCCTATGTTTGTGACGAATCGCTTGCTCTGCGGTGGTTTATGCCTTTTGCCCGAAGGCGTGAGTTTGGTTGTAGTGCAGGACTTGGGGTGGTTCGGCAAAATGCGGATTCAAAATCGCGCGCCATTGGGTGAAAGCGGATGATCCACGAAAGCCCTGCATGTGGTCTTCGAGAGTTTGCCAGCGCACGAATAAGATGTACTGCGAGGGATTTTCAACGCAGCGGTGAATGTCATGCCCGATATAGCCCGCGCTCGCCATGAGGATAGGCGCGGCTTGGCGCATGGCTTCTTCAAATTCGGATTCACGTTCGGCGTGGGTCTTGATATGGGCGACTTCGAGAATCATCGGCAATTATGTCCTTTGTAAGATAATCGGCGCATCGCGGGCGGAACAAGTTCCGCGCGTCCCTACGGGATACGGTGATAGTGCTTGAGCCAATGCGTGACTTCATCGTGCGGGAGCGCGTAAAGCGTATTGCCGTCGCGTCCGGTGATGGTTGTCGCTGTGAGCATGGCGTTGAGGATCGCTTCTTCCACGGCTTCAGTCGCGGCGTGGAAAAGCTGATCGGTAAAATTGCTCGATTCAACCATGCGCTCGATGGGCTGCGTGGGAACATCCGTCGTGTGCGCCCATGTATTAGCAGTCGAAAAGGCGATGGCGAAATCGCCGCTTTGGTCGTGGCTGTATGATCCGGTGCGCCCCAACGCGAACGCGGCGCGCATCGCCAAGCGGGAAAGCTGGCGCGAATCGAGCGGCGCGTCGGTGGCAAGGATCATCATGATCGAGCCGCCGGCTTTTTCGCCCGTGTCCTTTGCTGTCGCGTAGCTTTGCTTGGATTTCGCGCCCGCGACGGGCATGTATTTATCCTTGAGAATTTCTCCCAACGGCACGCCTAAAAATACGAGTTCGCGGCGGCTGCCGAAATTGGTTTGTACCAGCGCGCCCACCGTAAATCGCCCGTCGATGACCACGCGCGAACTTGTGCCAATGCCGCCTTTGAATTGATATGCCGCTGTGCCTGTACCGCCGCCAACACAGCCTTCTTCGACAGGGGCATGATCGCCGCTGGCAAGCGCATTTTCAATCGCGCCGACGACGTGCTGTTCGTGGATGTGCCGCCCGCGAATATCGCTCAAGAATGCGTCATAACATTCGCCTATGATGGGATTGACCGAACCGCTGGTCAAGCCAATTTCGGGATTCTGCTTGAGCATGTAACCGACAAGCGCATCCGCCGCGCGCCCGACATTGAGCGTATTCGTGAGAATGATTGGCGTTTCGATTTGCCCGCGCGTGCGGATTTGATCCAAGCCGTTGGCTTTGCCGAATCCATTGATGCTGCACACACCTGCACTAACCTTTTCACGATAGAGATTGCGTGCGTGCGGCAAAATCGCGGTGACACCTGTGCGAATGGGTCCCACGCCTTCGATAAGCGCCCCTTCGCCTTCGATGCGTGTGGCATGACCGACGCGCACGCCGGGAACATCGGTGATGGCGTTGAGCGTACCTACGGGAAGCGTTCCGGCTGTGATGCCTAAATCGCGCAGCCGCTTCTTGTTCTGCTGCATTTTTTCGTCCTTCAAAAGTGATGCACAAAAAAGGGATAATCGCACAACAGCGATTATCCCTTCAACGATAACGTATATTCGGCAGGACTTGCTATGCCAGTCGCAGTGCTTAGTTCGTGTGAGAGGCGGGCATATCCCCGCGGACAACGGCTGCGACCTTTTCCATGTTCGCTTGTTCAACAGTCTGCGAGATTGTGATCCAGTAGCCATCGGGATCGTACACGTCGTAGATGCGGTCACCCCAATAAGCCGTGCCGAGATTCTTGGCTTCCAAGCCCGCTGCGATTGAGGCAGCATAGTGATCATCGATCTTCGTTGAATCAGGCAGATAGATCATGAACTGCACACCCGCGCCGACTTTGCTCGCGGGCGGGTTGTCATCGGTGCTGATGCCGAGGTTGTTTTCGCCCAATTCGACAATTCCAAAGACATTTTTGCCCGCTGGACCAGCAAGCACCATTTGTGTAGTGAAACCGAGTTTATTGTAGAAGGCGATACTAGCATCAACATCTTTGACCCAAAGAACAGGCATAATCATGGTTGATTTCTCCTTATGGGGGCGGGGAAAATCACTGCTAGGCGATTACACCAGTATAGACCGAATGTTCTGTTTGAGTCAAGAACTTTTGTTCTGTGTTTGTGAAAGTTGACGAACAGACCATGCGCGATTGAACATTCAAGGCAGATAGGGTGTAACGTTAAATCACGCCATTGGCACGTAGATCACGAATATTGGCATCATCATAGCCGATTTCGCGCAGCACATCGGCGGTATGTTCGCCCAGTTCCGGCGGCGCTGTGCGAACATCCGGCGGGGTCGCTGAATACTGCACGGGATTCCCGACCATCGGCGTGCCGTCGATGCGATGGACTAAACCGCGCGCGGCGATATGCGGATCATCAAGGATTTGCGAGACGGTGTTGAGCGAACCTGCGGGGATGCCCGCATTCAACAACTGTTCGACCCATTCGGCGGCGCGGCGGCGTGAAAAGGCTGTTTCAAGCAAATCGACGAGTTGGGCGCGGTGCTGGACACGGGCGGGGTTAGTTGCAAAACGCGGATCGGCTGCCCATTCAGGATGATCGATGACGCGGCAGAGGGCTGCAAATTGGCGATCATTGCCTACCGCCAGCGCGAACGGTTGATCGGCGGCGTTGAACGATTGATATGGCACAATACTTGGATGCGCGTTGCCGTAGCGTTTGGGGGTCTGCCCGCTGATAAGCGCGCCGCTGGCGACGTTAACGAGCGCGGCGATTTGCGTGTCAAGCAGGGCAATATCGACGTGCTGACCTTCGCCTGTGCGTTCGGCGTGGCGAAGCGCCGCCAGCAGCGCCGAGACAGCGAATAATCCGGCTGTGATGTCGGAGATGGCGACCCCGACTTTGTGCGGTTCGCCGTCCACATCGCCAGTGATCGACATGATGCCGCTCATCGCTTGCACGACGAAATCGTAGCCGGGACGATCCCTATATGGTCCCGTTTGCCCGAATCCGGTGATGCTGCCATAAACGAGCGCGGGGTTGATCGCGCGCAGATCGTCAAAGCCCAAGCTGAATGCCGCCATACCGCCGGGTTTGAAGTTTTCGACGAGGATATGACTGGATTTGGCAAGTTCGCGGGCGATACGCTGTCCTTCGGGAGACTTCAAGTTGAGCGTGATGGCGCGTTTATTGCGGTTGACGCTTAAGTAGTATGTGCTTCTACCGTGTTCATCCCACGGGGGTCCCCAGTGGCGGGTTTCGTCGCCAAAGCGCGGGTCTTCAATCTTGATGACATCCGCGCCGAGATCGGCAAGCAGCATGGTGCAAAAAGGTCCGGCAAGAACGCGGGTGAAATCGAGTACGCGCACACCATCGAGCGCGCGCGGCGGCAAAAAAGTGTTCATGGGCTAACAAAACTTTTCGTGATAAAAAAGCAAGCTGACACATTGTAGATCAACGTGCGCGCGACTCGTAGCCCCGCGTTGAGCGATAGGTTGCGCCAGCGCGGATGTCGATGATTGCCGGCAGCGAACCCGATCCAAGCAGCTTGAGGGTGGCATCGAAAGCGCTTTGAATCATGCTGGCACGGTTAGTATCAATAGCGGCGCGGATGTAGTACCCCGTGTTGATATAGACTTGTGTGGTGGGATTACCGCCGAGCGTAAAGATGCTGACCTCATTCGGGTGGATGCCCGCATTTGAAAGCGCGCGTACCGCGCCTAACGCATTGGCATCACTGTAGGTCAGTATCAGGTCGAAGTGCGTGCCTCTTTCGAGCGCGCGGCTGACTGCTGTCTGTGCGTCTAGGTCGCTGCCTCCATCAAGAGTAGCGATGATCTGCACGTTTGGGGCGGCGCGCGTGATACCATCTTGCATCCCGCGCAACCGCGAACTGGCGATTTCTGAATTAGGGAAACCCAGTAAAAGCACGCGGGCTTCGCCATGTCGCGTGTCGTTCACATATGCGCCGGCTTCCATGCCAAGCGCGTGCCCAACCGCATAGTTATTGATGCGAACATTGACTGTGCCGGCGATATGACGACTGCTGAAGGTGACGATAGGAATCCCCGCGTTTACAGCGGATGCGATGGAGTCTTGCAGCAACGTATGATCGAGTACGCACAGAATTATCGCGCGTGCGCCGTACAAACGCGCATTTTCGATATGAGTAATTTGCGTATTGAGGTCACGGTTTCCGGGAAACACACGGAGTTGAAGATTCTGCATGTCCGCAAGGCGAGTCATTTGCGCGACATTGGCGCGCGCACTGGGGGTATCGCTGGCGCAGGTAATATATGCGATGAAGCCATCTGCACCCAATACTTGACGGGCGCGATCAATTTCGGATGGCAAGGGAACAGTTGAATGGGCATGACCCAATACGCCATCTTGAATATCAGGCATAGGATAGATGCGTGTATTCAGCGTATCGGTCACGGGATTATCATTGAGAGCGGATTCAAGGCTGTTTTCGTAGATAAATAACCGGAAGACGTTTGCAGCAAGAAATAACGCGATGAGTCCCAATGCGAGTGAGATTATATGCGTAATCGATATAGTGTATTCGGGCGTATACGGCGCACGATCTGCTGTGTTGGGGACGCGCAGCCGCTCTGCTTGTGTAGGGGTGATGGTTGGGGCGGGAACGGGCGCGATTTCCATCACCTGCTGAGCGGGTACGTGAACCTCTACTGCTTCCGCGTGAATGAATTGGGTTTGCGCGGATAGATTGACCGCAGATGCCAACGAGTAAAGCTGGGGCGGACGGGCAATTTCACTGGTGATGGTGGCAATCGCCGTGTGGAGCGCCTGCCGCATATTGGCGACAGACGGATAACGAAGCGCGGGTTCTTTTTCGAGGGCGCGCAAAATAACGGTATCGAGTGAACGGGGAATGGCGGGGTTGATGACACTTGGCGGCATGGCTGGTTGTACAAGCTGTTTGTAGAGCATCGCCGCGAGATCGCCGCCGGGTGGGAAAGCGGGATGCCCGGTAAGCATTTCGTAGAGGATCAATCCCAAGCCGTAAATATCGGTGCATTCATCAACCACTCTGCCGCTAATTTGCTCCGGCGCGAGATAAGACGGCGTGCCAGAGATGAACCCATTCCCGTTGAGGTCAAGTGTGTGAGGATCGGCATAGGGTTTGAGCAGAGTTGCCAAGCCAAAATCAGCGAGATAGGCGTTGCCATCTTCATCAAGCAGGATATTGCTCGGTTTGAGGTCACAGTGAATTACGCCGCGCTGATGCGCGTAGGTCAAGCCATCTGCAATTTGGTCAAAGAGGGTAAAAACGCGGCTGAATGTAAATCCGCCGCGTTTAATGAGCGCGGCAAGCGATCCACCGCGCATGAGTCGCATAGCGAAATAGGCGGCGCAAGCGCGCTGCGCGGGGGTGTCATCGCACAGGATATCATAATGAAACAGTGGGACGATGTGCAGATGTTCAAGCGACGCAATGATGCGCGCTTCGGCGGCAAACCGCTGGCGAAAATGCTCGGCTGTATCAGGGTTGGGATCGTGAGCGAATTTTGAGGATAGGGAAACAACTTTTAGCGCCACATCGCGGTTGGTAAGCGGTTCCACCGCGCGATAAATGTGCGCCATACCACCCCGCGCGATGGCGCGGTTGATGACGTATCCGCCAATCTGCTGCCCTACTTCAAAGATGGTTCCGCGCATACCCATTCAACTTCTTCGCCGGCGCAGTCAACGATGCTGTTGATGCTGCTGTCTTAGTGTAATGCGTGAATGACGGTGTTTGGAAAACGATGATTGCAAACAGTGTTGTCGTTTGCATAAGCCCAATAATTACATTATCTTTCAGGGTGTGAAACGGGATATTCTCTAGATAACTTACACACCGCTCATAGTGATTAATGTGTACTGCCTTCACTTTACGTCGAAACCGAGAGGTAATCCCTTAAGAGGCAGTCAATTGAGCGTAAGATTGCATAAATAGGTACAAATGTCAAAAGAATTTGCACGTTTTTAGTAGATTTTCACGCATTGGCAGAATGGTTTAAAGCTCTATAAAATCATCTCACACATCGTTTTGTAGACTATTGACGAATATTTACGTCTTTTACGCACTTAGAATTGTTTGGGATGACACACAACCAGCTAACGAAGGAAGCCTGATGGTGGCACAGGGCACAGCCGGACGTTCTGACGCAAAACAAGTAGTGGATACCGCACGCACCCGCACCCTCTTGATGTCGCTGTCGATAGTGATTGTCGGCATTCTATTTTGGGAAGGGGCAAAAGCGTTTGGCGAAGCGAATGCATATGCACTTGATGTGGGCGGCACAACAATTGATTTGACGCTGCTCAACGATACACAACTTCCCCATTTGGGCGATATTCTGCGTTCCTTTGGCGAACCCGCACAGCGCAACGGGCCGCCGCTGTATCAAATGCTGATTGATGCTAGTCTGTTTACGCTGTGGTCGGCGGTGCAAGGATTTTTGTTCGGCGGGGTGATTGGTTTTGTGCTGGCGCTGATCTTCGCGCATTCGTCTCTGCTTCAGCGGGGTCTCCTGCCGTATGTGGTCGCTTCGCAAACGGTGCCGATTCTCGCCATCGCCCCGATGATCGTGATTTGGATGGGGCGCGCGGGCAATCCTGAACTCGCTGTACCGATCATCGCGGCATATTTAACGTTTTTCCCGGTGACGATTTATACCCTGCGCGGCTTGACGAGCGTACCACCGACGGCGCTGGAATTGATGCAAAGTTATGCGGCGAATCCGTTGGAAATTCTGATCAAGCTGCGATTGCCGAACGCACTGCCGCAAATCTTCACGGCGCTGAAAATTTCCGCGACGGGGAGCGTGGTTGGCGCGATTATCGGTGAACTGCCAAGTGGAATCCAAAATGGCTTGGGTATCGCTATTTTGAACTTTTCGCGTTATTACAACCAATCGCCGCCGCGCTTGTTCGCCACGATTATCGCGGCAGGAATTATCGGGATACTTTTTTACGCGGTTGTGGCGCTGATCGAACGCTTGGTGATTCGCTGGCGCGTAGAAGACAGCAATTAGCAGTCGAAATTGGAAATGGTGTAACTTTGACGACGATCATCAGCCTGAACAATGTATCAAAGACATTTCGCGCGAAGGACGGCACGACTGTTCACGCGCTTGATAACATCAACTTGGATGTGCAGCAGGGTGAATTCATCTCGCTGATTGGTCCGTCGGGGTGTGGAAAAAGTACGCTGCTGCGGGTGGTCGCGGACTTGATCCAGCCGACAGCGGGGACGGTGTTGGTAAATGGCAAGCCCGCCGCGCAAGCGCGCAAAGACCGTGATTACGGCTTTGTTTTCCAGAACGCCACATTGTATGACTGGCGGACGGTATTGAAAAACGTGCAGCTTCCACTGGAAATTATGAAGTTTTCGCGCGAAGAACGAGAATCGCGCGCGCGCGAAATGCTCAAGATGGTGGAATTGAGCGGATTTGAGCATAAATATCCTTGGCAGCTTTCCGGCGGGATGCAGCAGCGGGTGAGCATCGCGCGGGCGCTGGCGTTTCAGCCGCGCATTTTGCTAATGGATGAGCCGTTCGGGGCGCTTGATGAGATGACACGCGAACGCATGAACAACGAACTGCTCCGTATTTGGCAAGATATGAAGAACATGACTGTGATTTTTGTGACACACAGCATCGCAGAAGCAGTATATCTTTCCACGAAAGTGGTAGTGCTGTCACCAAGACCGGGACGACTTGCGGAAGTGATCGATGTGCCGCTGCCGCAGCCGCGCGGACCGGAAACCCGCGACTTGGACGACTATTTCCACCTGACAAGCCGTGTACGTCATGCACTGCGGGGATACATCGCTAATCATGGGTTTGACGATTAGCGGTTAGGAACTCATGATGGCAGATGCAGCAAAAGTTAATTTACAACGGACACTCACCGTCAAATCTTTGTCATCAGCGGTGGATGACGCGCATGATCAGCGCACATTGGGTTTAGATATGCTGGCAGTGGTTGTGATTGTGCTGCTGGTGGCGGCGTATCACATTCAAAACCCATTGATGCAGTTTGAAGTCACGTTTGGCACGGCATTTCGCAACGCCACGCTTCAGCCTGTGATCGCGCTGCTGTTCGTAGTGACATCGCTGGCGCTAGTGAATGGCGTGCGCCCGATTCGGCAGAATCCCTTGAAACTGGGGGCGGCAGGCGCGCTGACTGCTGTTACGCTGTACATGCTGATCGCGATTGTCGGGCGCGTGAACTTGGTCGGCGCGGTGTTGGGAATCGATCAAGCGGTTTTCTTCGAGCGATTGAACGATAATTCTCCACGTGATGTCTTGACGACTCATGCCAGTGTAACGGCGATCTTGGAATGGATCGGCGTGATCGCGGTAGTGATTTTGTGGCAGCCGTGGACACGTCTAGCCGTTTATTTGCGCTCGGTGCGTCAGCAGTCGTCGCCGCTGATTGTGGCAGTGCTGGTGCTCATCGGCTGGGAATTGGCAATCACGGTCTTTCAAATACAAGAATTCTTGCTGCCTCGCCCAAGCGTGATCGGCGCGACATTCATCGAAACATATCCGCGTTTGGTGAGCGCGGGTTGGAACACCTTCCAGAATGCCTTCTGGGGCTTCGTGGTGGGATGCGGCGCGGGCATCTTGACGGGAGTGGTGTCGGCGCGATTTACGTCGTTTAGCAGCGCGCTTTTGCCCGTCGCGGTGGCTGTCAACGCTGTGCCGATCATCGCGCTTGCGCCGATTATGAATAACTGGTTTGGGGCGTTAAATCCCACGTCCAAGATCGCGATTGTCGCGCTGCTGACGTATTTCCCCGCGATGATCAGCACCGTGAAGGGATTGACATCGGTAGATGCGCTGTCGCTAGAATTGATGAACAGCTACGCGGCGAGTCCGCTAGAGACGTTCCGTAAACTTCGGCTGCCAAGCGCGCTGCCATATATCTTCTCGGCACTCAAAGTCGGTACGTCGCTTAGCATGATCGCGGCGATAGTGAGTGAATACTTCGGCGGATCGACAGCGGGGTTGGGCTACAAAATCCGTGATGACGCGGGGCTGTTCAAATATCCCGAAGCGTGGGCGAGTATTTTAATGGCATCGCTGTTCGGGATTGTGTTTTACCTAGCGGTATCGGCAGTTGAACGTTCGCTGATGCGCTGGCATGTATCCTTCCGTGAGAAATAGGTAACGCCGCTACCGGGGACGCGGAGAGTACATCGACGGGCGAAAATCCGCGCTGTGTATTCTCTGTGTCCTCTGTGGCGATCCAATAATCGTTTTTACAACGTAAGGAGTAGAGGGGCTATGCGTAAACTTTCTGTTGTGGTAGTGCTGGCGCTGGTCGCGCTGGCGCTCGTCGTTCCGGCAACCGCGCAGGGCGAACTCGTCCCGGTGAGCGTGGTGCTGAAATGGGTTCCGCAGGCGCAGTTCGCGGGCTATTATGCCGCCGCCGCGCAGGGGTACTATGAAGAAGAAGGTTTGGACGTGACGATTGTTCCGGCTGGCGTGGACATTAATCCACAGCAGTTGGTTGCATCGGGCGATGTCGAGTTCGGCACGGACTGGATGGGCAACATTTTGGCGACTCGTGAAACGGGTCAAGATGTGGTCAATATCGCGCAGATTTTCCAGCGGTCTGGGATGCGTCAAATTACATGGGCAGACAGCGGCTTGACTTCGTTTGAAGACTTGGGGGGGCGCGTGGTTGGGGTATGGTGCTGCGGCAACCAATTCCCGACGTTCGCGGCGCTGAACAAAGCTGGCTTCGACCCAGAAAACCCGGATGACGTAACCATCGCCCAGCAGGCGTTTGACATGAACGCGTTCCTTGCGCGTGAAATCGACGCGGCAAGCGCGATGACGTACAACGAATTGGCACAGGTGTTGGAATTCGTTGGTGATGGCGGCACATTCCCCGTGTACACGCTCGATGACCTGAACGTACTCGACTTCAACGAATACGGTACGGCGATGCTTGAAGATGGCATTTTTGTGCGCGCGGATTGGCTGGCGGAAGAAGGCAACGAAGAAGTCGCTATCAAGTTCTTGCGCGCGACGTTCCGTGGCTGGATTTTCTGTCGTGACAACCCGACGGACTGTGTAGATATTGTTCTCGAAGCCGGTCCGACGCTTGGTGAAGGGCATCAGCTTTGGCAGATGAACGAAATCAACAAGCTGATTTGGCCTTCGCCCGATGGTATCGGCATCATGGACGCGGAAGCATTTGAAATCACTGCACAGATCGCGCTTGATTACGGCATCATCAGCGCGGCGGCTGAAGGCGATGGCGTGACGTATCGCACCGACCTCGCGCAAGCGGCGCTTGACAGTCTGCTGGCGGATATGGCTGACCTTGACGTAACGGGCGAAAACTTTGAACCGTTGGAAGTCGAAATTACGCCGAACGGCGAATAAATCAGAGCGCAAAGTATAGTAAGAATGGGGCGGTTCTCAGAATAAGAGCCGCCCCGTTTTTTTATCCATTCGCGGCAATGGCACTCATCCAAGGGATATGTTCGTCATAATGTTCGTAGGTGTTGCCAATAATCCAGCCGATTACAGGGCTGGTGCTGGTTGAATGGGGGCGATAGGCGCTGATTGGCAGATGAAATTCATCTTCGCTCATAGATTGCAATTTGGCATAGACACGTTGATGTGTGTCTTTAAGCGCTGCAAGCGCGTGATCGAGAGACAGATGTTTCGTCGCCGCGAAAATCACCGCATTGATGCGATCAAAATCGCGGCTTTTCCATATGTCTTCGTCTACGTTCATCGCTTGGGCTTGCGATTCACGGTTAAGCAGAGCGAGCAGTCCAATGTTCCATACCGCGAGATGATACAAGTGATCTTTTACTGTCCAACCCGCCGCATCGGTTGGCTGTGTTAACTGCTGTGGAGTCAGTCCTGCGATGAAGGCTTGCAAACGATCCCATTCGCGATTTAAGTTTGTGAAAAATTCGGCTTTAGTCATGCGTGGCTGATCGGTCATGTGAGTTCTTCTTCCCTGCTAAATCGATCTCGCGTTTTAATCATGAAACGATAGACAGTTCTAATCAAATGCGCAAAAAAAGAGGCGCTCCCACAGTTGGAAGCGCTTCTTTTCATTGAGAAGTAAAACTGACTTACTCGTTATCTTCGATGGCGACACTCACCGCACCACCGAACAGACCATTGAAGGGTGATCCATCGTAGCTCGTGGTTGTATGCATGATAAAGGCGCTCATCACTCCTTCGCTTTCGGTGTCATCAACGGCTGACACGTTGAAACTTGCGCCGGTGTTCCAGTTCGCGCTCGTCAGCACGATGACCTGCGGGCTGAGACTGATCTCGCTGGCATCGAACTGCGGCGTGATGAGAACCGATTCACCGGGCAGCGGCGAAGCAGACAAGCTAATTGTGTAAACGGCTGACAGACCGCTTTCACTCGCGGCGATGTTCATCGGGCTGGAGATCAGCATGGGTGCTGCCGCGACGGGCGTGCTAGTTGGCGCGGGCAATGGCGCAGAGAATCCGCCGCCATCATTGTCGGTGACGGTGATGGTGATGTTCCCACCTGTGGCGTTGGCGAATGTCCCCGTTGTGGGATCGCTGACGCGATGGCTGATGGCGAACACAATTGTGCCGTCGATCACTGCATCATCTACCGCCGTAAAGGTGAAAGAGCGTCCAACTGACCAGTTAGTGCTGTCAAGCTTGCGATTCGCGGGGGTGAACGTCACCTGACTGGCATACTGCGACGGGATGACCGGGACAATCGTGATCAACTGACCCGCGGGCGGAGCTTGCAGCAGGGTGACATTGTACGATACTGACACGCCGCCTTCTTCCAATGTCATGCTGGTACGGTTCGCCGCGATGAGCACCGAGCCTGAACCCGGCGTATTCGTCGGTGTAGCAGTCGGCGGGATCGGGGTATTGGTGGGCGTATTCGTCGGCGTGTTGGTGTGCGTCGGCGTGTTGGTTGGACCGGGCACGGTGTTAGTTGGGGTTGCTGTTGGCGGGACAGGTGTATTCGTCGGCGTGTTGGTCGGCGTAAAGGTTGCCGTACCACCCGGTGCGCCGCCATCGT